>Ga0209121_10000008_pt1 | contig 286937 bp, 261 predicted proteins | sample Cruoilmetagenom3_FD_187292 | JGI IMG/M metagenome (GOLD analysis project Ga0209121, IMG submission 187292) | Oil polluted marine microbial communities from Coal Oil Point, Santa Barbara, California, USA - Sample 3 (SPAdes) (version 2) | ecosystem: Environmental > Aquatic > Marine > Oil seeps ...
TTTGTCATTGCGAACTTTCCCCCCTTTGTCATTGCGAACGCAGTGAAGCAATCTGGGGTTGCCCTGGTTGGTCATCGCGAGTGACGCGTGGCGATCTATGGTTGGTTGCCACCGCGGGCAGAGATTGCCGCGTCGCTTCGCTCCTCGCAATGACATGGGCGCTGCTCCTTGCGGTGCGATGGTGGATTGTCATTGCGAACTTCCCTCCCTTTGTCATTGCGAACGCAGTGAAGCAATCTGGGGTTGCCCTGGTTGGTCATCGCGAGTGACGCGTGGCGATCTATGATTGGTTGCCACCGCGGGTAGAGATTGCCGCATCGCTGCGCTCCTCGCAATGACATAGGCGCTGCTCCTCGCGGTGCGATGGTGGATTGTCATTGCGAACTTTCCTCCCTTTGTCATTGCGAACTTCCCCCCTTTGTCATTGCGAACGCAGTGAAGCAATCTGGGGTTGCCCTGGTTGGTCATCGCGAGTGACGCGTGGCGATCTCGGGCTGGCTTGCCACCGCTGGTAGAGATTGCCGCGTCGCTTCGCTCCTCGCAATGACATAGGCGCTGCTCCTTGCGATGACATAGGCGCTGCGCTTCTCGAAATGATAAGGGCGGCTTCTTGTAATGAGGGGGGAGTCACCTTGCAATGACATACACCAAGATTTTTCTCAGTGAGATAAAGCGAAGACGCTTTACAAAGCCATCCCAAGGGTTGAAGTTTGGGCGCACTGCCCGCATCCCATGAACAAAGCTAACCGGTGGTCACCGCCGGTATCGGTTCATTGGAGGACGCATGAGCGACCAGGATTACGAACGCGATCACGAACACCACGATTGGCAACTTGACGATGAAACATCAGCGACTAACGCTGATGATGAAGGCCATGCTGACGCCCAGGGCGGCGATGAGTACCGTTCGGACGGCGAACGAGTAAATTCATTGGTACCCGCCAGCGATATGCTGCCGGAGCGCATTTATCTGCTGCCTATTCATAACCGCCCCTTCTTCCCCGCCCAGGTTCAGCCTTTAGTGGTCAATCGCGAGCGCTGGGAAGAGACCATGCGTCGTGTCGGTAATACCCCGCATCACACGCTGGGCGTAGCATTCGTGGGCGAGCAGGGCGTTACTTCGCTTGACCACGAAGGCTTTCCCGACATCGGTACCGCCGTTAAGGTGCATAAGCTCAAAGGCGAAGACGACCAGATCCAGTTTATCGCCCAGGGGCTTCAGCGCTTCAAGATTACCCGCTGGCTCTCCAAAGAACCGCCTTACCTGGTGGAAGTCACTTATCCCAAAGAGCCGGTCGACGCGGAGAATGAAGAGACCCGCGCCTATGCCATGGCGATCATCAATGGGATCAAAGAGCTACTGCCGATCAACCCGCTGTATGGTGAAGAGCTCAAGCATTACCTGAACCGTTTTAGCCCCCATCAGCCGGGGCCGCTGACGGATTTTGCCGCTGCGATCACTTCCGCGAAAGGGCCCGAGCTTCAGGATGTGCTCGCCACGCTATCGGTGGAAGAGCGGATGCAGAAAGTCTTGCCGCTGCTGCGTAAAGAGATCGATGTAGCGCTGTTGCAGGGCGAGATCAGCGAGCAGGTCAACGCGCAAATGCAGGATCGCCAGCGCGAGTTTTTCCTGCGTGAGCAGCTCAAGGTCATCCAGCGCGAGCTGGGTATCTCTAAAGACGACCGTGAAAACGATGTCGATACGTTCCGAGCGCGGCTGGAATCGCTGGTAGTGCCGGAGCGCGTGCAAACCCGTATCGACGACGAGTTGAATAAACTCAGCGTGCTGGAAACCGGCTCGCCGGAGTATGGCACCACGCGTAACTATCTTGATTGGCTCACCTCGCTCCCTTGGGGCGTTACCAGTCAGGATCAGCTTGACCTTCCTCATGCGCGCCAAGTGCTCGATCGCGATCATGACGGCCTAAAAGACGTTAAAGAGCGCATCATTGAGTTTCTGGCCGAGGGCACTTTCAAAGGCGATGTCGGCGGCTCGATCGTGCTGTTGGTAGGCCCGCCTGGGGTGGGGAAAACCTCCATTGGCCGTTCGATCGCCGAAGCCCTGGGGCGTCAGTTCTACCGCTTCTCGGTAGGTGGTATGCGTGATGAAGCTGAAATCAAAGGTCATCGGCGCACCTATGTCGGGGCCATGCCCGGCAAGCTCGTGCAGGCCTTCAAAGAGGTCGAAGTCGAAAACCCGGTCATTATGCTCGATGAGATCGACAAGCTAGGCCAATCTTTCCAGGGTGACCCGGCGTCGGCGCTGCTGGAAGTGCTGGATCCCGAGCAGAATGTTGATTTCCTCGATCACTACTTAGACGTGCGCATGGATCTTTCCAAGGTGCTGTTCGTGTGTACGGCGAACACGCTGGATTCGATTCCGGGACCGCTGCTCGACCGCATGGAGCAAATCCGTCTCTCCGGCTATATCGCCGAAGAGAAGCTGGCGATTGCCAAGAATCACCTGTGGCCGAAACTACTCAAGCGCGATAACCTGCCCAAAAAACGTATCAACTTATCCGATGCGGCCTTGAAGCAGGTCATCGAAGGCTATGCTCGGGAAGCCGGTGTGCGTCAGCTTGAGAAGCAACTGCACCGCATTGTGCGTAAATCCGCGGTCAAGCTGCTCGAAGAAGACATCGAAACCGTCAAAATATCGGTGAAGAACCTGGAAGAATTCTTGGGTGCGCCGATCTTCCGTAAAGAAAAAGTGCTCACTGGCGAAGGGGTCGTAACCGGCCTTGCCTGGACCTCGATGGGCGGCGCGACGCTGCCGATTGAAGCGGGCAAAGTCCACTCGCTGGATCGTGGCTTTAAGCTGACGGGCAAACTCGGCGAAGTGATGCAGGAGTCGGCCAATATTGCCTACAGCTATACGCTGGGCCACTTGCAGGAGTATGGCGCCGATGCAGACTTCTTTGACTCGGCCTTCGTACACTTGCACGTGCCAGAAGGCGCTACCCCTAAAGATGGCCCCTCGGCGGGGGTGACCATGACCACAGCATTGCTCTCGCTAGCCAAGCACAAGGCGATCGATCGCCCCTTGGCCATGACTGGTGAGCTAACCCTGACGGGGCAAGTGTTGCCGGTCGGCGGTATCCGCGAGAAGGTGATTGCCGCACGGCGCAGTGATATTTTTGAATTGATCCTGCCCGACGCTAACAAGCGTGATTACGAAGAGTTGCCGGACTACCTCAAAGAGGGCATGACGGTGCACTTTGCCAAACGTTATCGCGACGTGGCGGATGTCGTGTTTGGTCGTGGCTAGAATTGCGTTTAACACTGCTTTATTAATGATTTAGTGTCTATCCAAGCGCCCTACGAATGTAGGGCGCTTTTGTTACAGTTGTGCGTTAGTTTGCCGATAGATAGTGCAGCGATAATTTTTATTAAAAATTAAATATGCCTAACTCTTGGAGAGCTAATGCGCAACAACCAGCCCGTGACGCAACGCGAGTACGTGTTAAGCGAAGAGGCAGTACTCATTTCCCGTTCGGATTTAAAAGGGAATGTCACTTACGCGAATCCTACGTTCGTTGACGTCAGCGGCTATAGCCGTGAAGAGCTCATTGGCTCGCCCCATAATCTACTGCGCCACCCGGACATGCCAGAGGCAGCCTACGCCGACTTCTGGAAGACCATTCAAGCCGGCGCCACCTGGCAAGGCGTGGTCAAGAATCGGCGTAAAAACGGCGATCACTACTGGGTACACGCCACCGTCGCCCCGTTGCGAGACGGCGAGCGCTTGGTGGGGTACACCTCTGTTCGCCGCAAAGCCCCCGCAAACTTAGTGGCTAGGGCGGAAAAGGTCTACGCCGACATTCGCACCAAAGGTAAATCCCGCTCTTACAAGCTCGCCCAGGGAACGCTTCGCCGCAAGGGCATAGCGGGCGCCTTTTCGCGCTTACAGTTGTCTAGTTTAAAAGCCAAGCTCACCAGCATGGTGGTGGCATCGCTACTGTTGCTCTGCCTGTCGGGCGCCTTGGGGGTGTATGCGCTTATGGTTTCCGGCGAGCGGCTGGAAACCATTAATCGTTCAGGGCTGGGTGAGGTTGCCTCTCTACAGCACATCGAACGCTATATGGGACAAACGGTCGAGACGCTGGAGCCGGTCGTGCGTAATCCACGCCAAGTGGATCTTGACGCCGTTAACGCTGAAATTGGCGATTATGTCAGCGCGTTGAACACGCTATGGCTTGATTACAATGTCGATGACGTGGCTGAGGCAGAAGTTACCCAAGCGTTCGATAGTGCGCTGACGACCTGGGATGAGGGCGTAGAAGCCACCCTGGTAGCGATTCAGGAAGGCAACGGGTTTGCGGCGTTCGAAGCTTTTAACAACATCGTGGTGCCAACGACAGAATCGCTGCGTGGAATGAATAGTGCGCTAGTGGACCAAGTGCGCGCCGATGCGCAAGCACTGGTGACGCAGGCGCAACAGGGCCGCCAGCAGATGCTGCTTGCCCAACTGGCGCTTCTGGCCGTCGGTTTTTTGGTCATGATTGGCATGAGCATGATGATTTTAAAATCCGTGTTCCGCAGTTTATCAGGGGCGCGGTATATCACTTTTCAGATTGCCGCCGGTAATCTAGCCGCCCGGGAGCGGCGCCAAACCAACGATGAACTGGGCGAGCTGCTCTACTCGTTGGACACCATGCGCTTCAGCCTCTCCAGTATTGTGGGCGATGTGGAAAACCGCGTTTCGGTGGTCACCCCCGCGATTCAACAGATTGCGGCCGAAAATGAAGAGCTCTCATCGCGTACGGAACAACAGGCATCGTCGTTGCAGCAGACCGCGTCGAGCATGGAAGAGATGACGTCAACGGTGCAGCAAAATACCGAGAATGCCCGTCAGGCAACGGATTTGGCGGTACAGAACGCGGCCAGCACCAAAGATACCGGCCAGCAAATGCAGCAACTGGTAGAACGCATGCAGCGTATCGCTCAGAGCGCTGAAAAGATGACCGAAATGATCAGCGTGATCGACGGGATTGCCTTTCAAACCAATATTCTGGCGCTCAACGCCTCGGTCGAGGCCGCACGTGCTGGTGAACATGGCCGTGGCTTCGCAGTCGTTGCCAGCGAAGTGCGTAACCTGGCCGGGCGCAGTGCCGATGCTGCCCAGGAAATCCGCAAGATGATCGATAGCACCACTCAAGAAGTCAGCGGAGGCCGGAGCGCGGTCGAGCAGGCAGAGCGGGCGATTGAAGAAGTCTCCCAGCAGGTGAGTCGAGTCAGTGAATTGATGGCTGCCATTAGCACTGCTTCTACCGAGCAGAGCAGCGGGATTGGCCAAATCAATACGGCCATTGCTGAGATGGATCATGTCACCCAGCAGAATGCCTCGAAAGTTCAGTCGATTGCAGCGTCAGCCGATAATCTCTCGCTCGAGGCGCATGAGCTTGCCAACGTGGTGGATGCCTTCCGGCTGGAAGGTGCCCAGGATGAAAACATCAACGAAGCGCGGGCGAAGTTGCAGCGCGCGACCCATGCCTTGAACAAAGCAACGCGTGGCTTACCCGCGCCTGCTGAACAGCATTCCACGTCACCCGCCGCCCCATCCCGCCCTGATCAGTGGGAAGCGTTTTGACGTTCCGATAATGCGGTTAGGTGATTGATTTCCCTTCGTTCATTTTCACAACATGCCACCCTTGCGGTGGCATGTTTCATGCACAACCCCTAATTGAAAAGACTTAGCGCTAGGGAGCTGCTAAGACGAAAGATGGCGCAAGCCTTCAATAAAAAGTAGGGGGTTTAAATGCATAATGCCGCACAAATAGCATCCACCGTGTACGAGCTAGCCGAGGATGACGTGTTGATTTCACGCTCGGATCGCCAGGGGCGAATCACTTACGCCAATCAAACCTTTGTGGAGGTAAGCGGCTACGCGTTGGATGAGCTGATGGGCGAACCTCATAGCCTGTTTCGCCACCCCAGCATGCCCCAAGCCGTGTTTAAGAATTTGTGGGCAACCATTGAGGCAGGCAAAACCTGGCAGGGTTTGATCAAGAACCGCCGAAAAAGCGGCGAAGGCTATTGGATGCATACCACCATCGCACCGCTACTCGATGGGGAGCGCGTAGTGGGCTATACCTCTATTCGGCGCAAAGCCACCGCCAACGCGATTGCCCAGGCAGAGCGCGTTTACGCTGCGATGCAAACGGTCAAAGCGCGGGGTTTTAAGCTTCATTATGGTGCAATTCGCCGTACCGGTCTGCGTGGGTGGGTAAAACGTTTCAGTTTCAGCAGTATGCAAGCCAAGCTCATGGGCATGGTAATGGTCGCGGTACTATTGCTGGTGTTGGCTGGCGCGGCGGGAGTCTATGGCTTAACCAGCTCTGCTGACAGGCTGCGTACGCTCAATCAAACCGGCCTTGAAGGCATTTCCGATCTTCAGCAAATCGATCAGCGTGTCAGTCAGGCGATACAGGCGCTCGAGCCCGCGGTGCGCAACCCACGTCGCGCTGATTTGGATGCCTTGGAAACACAGTTGGCCACCATGCAGGGCGATATCGAGGAGTCCTGGCAGAGCTACACGGCCCAGCGCGAAGCGGGCAGTGTGCAGGAAGGCTTAACCGCCCACATCAACACGTTTGTTGAAAGTGCCGACATTACCTTGACCGCCATTCGCGATGGCAATGGATTTGCTGCCTTTGAAGCCTTTAATGACAACGTGCAGCCCACGTCTGAAAGCATTAGTGCCACGGTCAACCTATTGGTCGAGCAGGAGCGAATCGCGGCCCAAGCGCTCATGGCCAGTGCTGAACAGCAGCAACAGGTGCTGCTATATGGCCAGTTAGCGGTACTACTGCTGGGTATTGCCGTGATGATCGGCCTGAGTATGGCGGTGCTGAAATCGCTGATTAAATCACTCAACGAAGCGCGCCGCGTGACCTTTCAAATAGCCGCAGGCAATCTCGCCAACCGCGTTACGCTGAAACGCAATGACGAGCTGGGCGAACTACTGCGCTCGCTAGAAATCATGCGAGCGAGCTTATCGGGGCTGATCACTGAGGTGGGCAATAAGGTCGATGTCGTCACACCGGCGTCTGAGCATATCAAACAGCAGAATGAAGAGCTGGCATCGCGCACCGAGCAGCAGGCATCTTCACTGCAGCAAACGGCCTCCAGCATGGATGAAATGACGGCGACCGTGCAGCAAAATACCGAAAATGCCCGCGAGGCTAATCAGCTAGCCATGCAAAACGCCACTACCAGCCGTGAAACCGGCGAGCGCATGCAGGCACTAGTGGAGCGGATGGAGCGCATTGCTGCCAGTGCCAATAAAATGACCGATATTATTAGCGTGATTGACGGCATTGCTTTTCAAACCAATATCCTGGCATTAAACGCCTCAGTGGAAGCTGCCCGGGCCGGTGAGCAGGGGCGTGGTTTTGCCGTGGTGGCAAATGAAGTGCGCAATCTGGCGGGGCGCAGCGCCGATGCCGCGGGCGAAATTCGCAGTTTAATCGATGCTTCCTCCCAGGAAATCAGCGGCGGCGCCCAGGCGGTCAAAGAAGCCGAAGCGGCTATCGATCAGGTCGTCACGCAAGTCATGAAGGTCAGCGACATCATGAAAGAGATCAGCACCGCCTCTGATGAGCAGAACAGCGGTATCGCCCAAATTAATACCGCTGTTTCCGAGATGGATCACGTCACTCAGCAGAACGCCTCCAAGGTGCAATCGATTTCCAGCGCCGCTCAAGACCTGACACGTGAAGCCTTGAGCCTCGCTAACGTGATTGCCGCTTTTCGCCTGGAGGGCGCTGCCGAAGAGAGCAGTGACACCGCGCGCGAGCGTGTGCTCAATCAGTCAGGTTTGCAGCCGCCGCTTCCCTTAGCCACTACTTCCTCTTCAGGGCTCTCCCTGCCTCCGCAGCGTTCACATCAACGCGCCGCTGCTCCACCGTCAGCCGAAGAGGCCTGGGAAACGTTTTAAGCCAGCGGCGCCACCCTATAATCCAGCGGTGCCACAACCTCAGTGCCATGGAAGGCGCTTATCTCTGTGATTCGTCAAGAATCTCACTTCAGCCTTAATCTTCAGTCTCAACTGCCCGTGCCTGCATCTAGTCTCTCGGTAGTGCTCATGCCACAATTCAAATCGGACGATCAACGTCAACTTGAGCGATGCTGAGCTGGCGGCTCGCCGCGAGGCAGCGATGGCAGAAGGCGCCGCGGCCTGGACACCGGCTACAGCGGTCTGCTTAAGATTACACACAGCTGAAACACACGGTCAGCCCGAGTAAGGAATCAAATGAAGGCGATTATAAACGTTGGATTAGTCGGCTACGGTTTTGCGAGCCAAACGTTCCACGCGCCGCTGATTCAGGCCACGGAAGGCCTGGATTTGGTCGCGGTCTCCTCGAGCGATGCGGCCAAGGTGCAGGCGTCGCTGCCTGGGGTGGAAGTCGAGAGCCAGGCGATGGCACTGTGTCAGCGCAAGGATATTGATTTGATCGTTATTCCTACGCCAAACGACACACATTTTTCGCTCGCCAAGGCGGCACTCACGGCGGGTAAGCATGTCGTCGTCGACAAGCCTTTTACGGTCACGCTTTCGGAAGGACGGTTGCTTAAAAAGTTGGCGGATGAAAAAGAGCGCTTACTGTCAGTCTTTCACAACCGCCGTTGGGATAGCGACTTCTTGACCGTTAAAGCGCTGCTGGAAGCGGGTACGCTGGGTCGAGTAGTGAATGTTGAATCGCATTTTGACCGCTTTCGACCGGAAGTGCGTGACCGCTGGCGCGAGAAAGCGACGCCTGGTGGCGGCATTTGGTACGACCTGGGGCCGCATTTGCTGGATCAGGCCTGTGAGCTGTTTGGCATGCCTCAGGCCATTCTGCTTGAGTTGGGCACCTTGCGTGATGGCGCCAAGGCCGACGATGACTTCCTGGCCTTGCTCGATTATGAGGATTTTCGCGTGACGCTCGCCGCGAGCACGCTGGTCGCCGACCCTACGCCGCGCTTTCGGATTCATGGCACCCAAGGCAGCTTCGTTAAATATGGTCTGGATCCTCAGGAAGACCGCTTGAAGGCAGGCGAAGTGCCTACGTCACAGTGGGGCATCGATAGTCAGCCTGGCATCCTAACGTTGCGTGAAGGGGAGGGTGAAAACGCACCGCTCATCCGCAACGAGTACCCAACGCTGCTGGGCGACTACCTGGCGTATTACCAGGGCATCGCCGCTGCTATCCGCGACAAAGCCCCGCTACCGGTAAGCGTCGACGACGCCCTGCGTTCGATGGCATTGCTGGAAGCAGGGCTTGACAGCCACCGCCAGCGGCGCTGGATCGCTTTGAAAAACCATCTTTAAAGCAGAAAGTGAAGCTGAGAGAGCTCTTTGTCATTGCGAACGCAGGCCTTCTGTCATTGCGAACGCAGTGAAGCAATCTCGGGTTGGGGTGCCGCCGCGGGTTGGGATTGCCGCGTCGCTGCACTCCTCGCAATGACATAGAGGTCAGGGTCTCCTCTCCCGGCATTGGGTATGTCATTGCGAACGCAGTGAAGCAATCTCGGGTTGAGGTGCCGCCGCGGGTGGAGATTGCAGCGTCGCTGCGCTCCTCGCAATGACATCAAGAGCAGGGCGCTCCTCTCCACGGCATGGGGTGTGTCATTGCGAACGCAGTGAAGCAATCTCGAGTTGGAATGCCGCCGCGGGTGGAGATTGCCGCGTCGCTGCGCTCCTCGCAATGACATCGAGAGCAGGGGGCTCCTCGCAATGACACAGGTCGCAACGGCATCAGGAAAATACCTGCAGTGTACAAGGAAAGCTTTGCGTTTTTACTTCAAAGCAGATCCGTCGCGCTATCGCGCTTCTCTTCTCGCAGCCTGTCACGGGCGATATAGAGTGCGGCGATGGCGCGGGCCTCATGAAAATCTTCGCGTAACAGTAACGCGGGTAGGTCTTCGATCGCATGGGTTTCGACGATCAGCGGCTCGGGTTCATCGCCCGGCAGGCGTTTGGGGTACAGGTCGGTGGCGAGCAGCACCTGCATGCGGTGGCGCATATAGTTGGGTGCCAGGGAAAGCTCAACGAGCGGCTCGATGCGGTGCGCACCCACCCCACACTCTTCCATCAACTCACGGTTGGCGGCGGTAATGATATCTTCGCCGGGGTCGACCAGGCCCTTTGGCAACGTGAGCACATAATCTTCAAATCCAGCCGCGTATTCACGAATGAGCAGTACGTGGTCTGGATCAGGCATTGCCACCATCATCACTGCGCCGCGGTCAGCGCCGGTCAAGCGTTCGAATTGACGCTCTTCGCCATTGGAAAAGCGCAGATCTAGCGACTCAATCTGAAACAAGCGGCTCTGGGCAACGCGCGTACGCGAAAGAATTTGCGGCTTACGCTGGTAGCCGGAGCGAGTATCGCGGCCATCTTCAGTGCGGTTCGAGGGTGGCTGCGTTGGTGGGTATGTAGACATAAACCTGTGCCTCCATGGCTGGAAAAAGGCGGTTACGCTACAATAGCACGCTTACTCCTTATGCGACTGGAGCGGCAATGATTGATTGGCGCGAGATAGATACCGTCCTCCTCGATATGGACGGTACGCTGCTGGATTTACATTTCGATAGCCACTTTTGGCTGGAGCATTTACCGCGACGCTACCGTGAGCTGCATCAACTGGATGAAGCCTCGCAAGACGCGCTGCGTGCCCGCATTATCGGTGAGCAGGGTACCCTGAATTGGTATAGCTTGGCGTACTGGAGCCGCGAATTAGGAGTAGATATCGTGGCCCTGAAGCGGGAGGTGCAGCACCTGATCGGGCTGCGCAGCGATGCACTGGATTTTCTGAAGTGGCTAAAATTAGCGCACCCCAGGGTGGTGCTTGCCACCAACGCTGATCGCGCCAGTTTATCACTCAAGCTGCCGCTTACCGGCCTGGAAAGCTATTTAGACGCCATCGTCTCCTCCGAAGATGTCGGCGCTGCCAAAGAGGAGCAGGCGTTCTGGTTTGCATTACAAGAAATTGAAGCCTTTGATCCGGCGCGCACGCTATTTATCGATGACAATCCCCGTGTGTTGGAGAGCGCGCGTGAATTCGGCATCAAATATTTATTGGGCATTAAACAACCTGACAGCCAGCGGCCTGAAAAGGAGTTACAGGAGTTCATAGTGCTTGACCGGTTCGCGCATTTGTTACCCGAACAACGGCCGGAACAGCTGTCAGATAGGCAAGGAGAGCACCCATGAGTGAGAGCGTACGCTTGGATAAATGGCTCTGGGCAGCACGCTTCTTCAAGACCCGCGCGCTGGCTAAGAAAGCCATTGAAGGTGGCAAAGTGCAATACGATGGCGCCCGGGCGAAAACCAGCAAGCAGGTCGAGCTAGGGGCCATTATCCGTGTGCCACAGGGCTGGGATATTTACGAAGTAGAAGTCATCTCGCTTTCCGACCAGCGCCGCGGTGCCCCGGAAGCGCGCACGCTGTATGCCGAAACCGATGAGAGCGTACAGCGCCGTGCCAAAGAAGCAGAGGCAAGACGCCTTACCAATGAAGTCATGCAACACCCGCTCAAACGGCCTGACAAAAAGCAGCGCCGCGACATTCAGCGCTTTCAGCGTCACCAGGGTGAATAACCCCTGTCTTTAATACACCAGTTAACCCTAGGTTGCCCATTATGTCCGATCAAATTCAGCGCTTTATGTTCGATCACACCAATGTTCGTGGTGAGATCGTTACCTTAGCGGCCGCCTACCACGAGGTGTTGGACCGTCACGCCTATCCACCCGCGGTCAATGAGCTATTGGGCGAGCTGCTCGCGGCCGTCGCACTGCTCACCGATACCGTGAAATTGGATGGCACGCTGAGCATTGAAGTACGCGGGCGCGGCGTGTTGTCACTGCTGATGGCCGAGTCCAACCCCGGTGGTGAGCTACGCGCGATTGCCCGCATCGCGGAAGACGCCGCGCTGCCGAGTGAGCATGCCTCCTTCCGCGAGCTGGTCGGCGAAGGCCAAATCGTGATCACACTCGACCCCCGCGAAGGGCATCGCTACCAAGGGATTGTCGCGCTGGATCAAGAAACGCTGGGCGGCTGTCTGGAAGCCTACTTCAGCCAATCTGAGCAGTTGCCCACCCGGTTATGGTTAGCGGCCGATGAGAAACGCGCTGGAGGACTACTGCTGCAGCGCCTGCCGGAAGAGTCACAAAACCAGGATGTCGATGCCTGGGATCGCAGCGTGCAGTTGGCCGATACGATCAAAACCGAAGAGTTGCTCGGTTTAGAGCAGCGCGAAGTGCTCTATCGCCTCTACCATGAAGAAACCGTGCGCGTGTTCGACCCGAAGGCGTTGCGTTTTGGCTGTACTTGCTCGCGGGAGCGGATGAGCCATGCGTTGCACTCATTAGGCAAAGACGAGTTGCGCGATATTCTCCACGAACAGGGCGCTATCGACACTCAATGCCACTTTTGCCACACGAAATATCACTACACGGCAGCGGATATTGAAACTTTGTTGGACGACCCTGAAGCGCCATCCCCTACAATTCACTAAGTGTGTAGTCGAGCGCGCGGGAGCTTGGATTTTAGCGCCAAACGAGGAGGGCCAGTAGATTCAATGAATTTGGCACGTTGGCTAAACGGGCGTTTTAATTCCTACTGCGCTGCAACACAAAATATAGTGTCTTTGTAGTAGTTTAACTACAAGATATTTGATCTTCGCCCCCGTTTCCCGGGGGCTTTCTTTTTGCCATAATGCGCCGGACTTCAGCGTACCCAGCCGAATTAGCAGGGCTGGGGTGAACTTTAAGGCGTCGGAAAGAAGGTGATTACAAAGTAGCTCAGCCCTCCTTTGTAGACAGCTTCTAGCGCCCGGTAACGAGATATAATGGCCTCAAGGCCCAGGAATCGACATGACCACGACTCAAGCTCCCCAAGCCCACGTCAATCTCAGCAGCGCCGAACTTATCGAGCGCGCCGTGGCACGTGGCGAAGGCCGCCTCTCGGCTAACGGTGCTCTGGTAGTTAATACAGGCCTGCGTACCGGCCGCTCACCGAAAGACCGCTTTATTGTCGATGAGCCCTCTACCCGCAGCCAAATCGATTGGGGGAGCGTCAACCGCCCCTTCGATGCAGATAAGTTCGATGCCTTGTGGAACCGGGTCGATGATTACCTGAACAGCCAAGAGCACTTTGTCTCTGAGCTTCATGTGGGCAGTGATGCGACGCATTACCTGCCGGTGCGTGTCACCACCGAGACCGCTTGGCAAAACCTGTTTGGCCGTACCATGTTTGTGCGCCCCTTGGCTTACAACCAGGCTGCCAAAGAAGAATGGACCATTCTGAACGCCGCAGGCTTTGAGTGTGATCCTTCTCGCGACGGCACTAACTCTGATGGCTGTGTGATCATCAACTTCGCCGCGAAAAAAGTGCTGATTGCTGGTATGCGTTACGCTGGTGAAATGAAAAAAGCCATGTTCTCCGTGCAGAACTTCCTGCTGCCGGCCGCTGACGTCCTGCCGATGCACTGCTCCGCGAACGTCGGTGAAGATGGCGAAACCTGCCTCTTCTTCGGTCTCTCTGGCACCGGTAAAACCACGCTTTCTGCCGATCAGGCGCGCTTTTTGATCGGTGATGATGAGCACGCCTGGGGTGACGACATCGTCTTCAATATGGAAGGCGGCTGCTACGCTAAGTGCATCGATCTTTCTGAAAAGAATGAGCCGGTCATTTGGAACGCAATCAAGTTTGGTACCGTGCTTGAAAACGTCGTGCTGGATGACCGTCGTGAGCCCGACTACGCCGATGATAGCCTGACGCAGAACTCGCGTGCCGCTTACCCATTGGAGCATGTCGAGAAGCGCGTACCGGAAAACCTGGCGGGCGAGCCGAATGCAATTGTCTTCCTGACCTGCGATATGTCCGGTGTGCTGCCTCCTGTCTCGATTCTTAGCAAAGAAGCCGCGGCCTATCACTTCCTGTCCGGTTATACCGCCAAGGTAGGCTCGACTGAAATGGGCTCTTCTGAAGGCTTGGCTGCCACGTTCTCCACCTGCTTTGGTGCGCCGTTCTTCCCGCGTCCTGCACGCGAATACGCTGACCTGCTGATCAAGCGTGTCGATAAGAAAGATGCGCAGGTATATTTGGTCAACACTGGCTGGACTGGCGGTGCTTACGGTGAAGGCGGCTCGCGCTTCTCTATCCCGACGACGCGCGCCATCATCAGTGCCATTCAGTCCGGCGTGCTGCGCGATATCGATACCAAGCACATCGACGGCCTGAACCTGCAAGTGCCTGTCGCCGTGCCGGGCGTTGATTCCAGCCTGCTCGACCCGCGTGAAACCTGGCAGGACCGTGACGCCTATGACCGCCACCTTAAAGAGCTGGCGACCAAGTTCGTCGATAACTTCAAGAAGTTCGAAGGTGTTAACGAAGCAATCATTCAGGCGGGCCCCCAGTTAACCTAATGGGGTGCGGCGGGTAAATCCTGGAGCCGGTGCGTTTGCTAGCTATAGAAGCATTTAGCCAAAAAGGCCATCGCCCAGTGTAAGTAGTCGACGGTTTGAACGACTAAGTGGTTAGAAGCGATCGCCATTAACATCGATCGACGCCAAAATGGGACAGCGCTTCGGCACTGTCCCTTTTTTGTTGGCTACTTTCTTCGCAGAACAGCACGGGAGCGATACCCATGAAAAGACGTCAATTCTTAGGCTTAGCAGGACTGACCGGCGTAGTCGGGGCCATACCAGGCCTCTCGTTTGGCTTTCCACGGCTTGATCTTGAACCTGCGCCAGACTTGGAGAAGCTAGAGCTAAGTAAAGCAGAGTGGCGCGAACGGCTCTCCGATGAAGCCTACAATGTGCTTCGCGACCATGGCACTGAACCCGCTTTTTCGAGCCCCTTAGATAAACAGTGGGGAGAGGGCGAGTATCGCTGTGCGGGCTGCGATCTATTACTGTTCACCAGTGAAATGAAATATGATTCCGGTACCGGCTGGCCAAGCTTTTTTGAGCACGTAGAAGGACACATGCTCACCGAACTTGATTTCAAACTGGTGTGGCCACGTACCGAATACCATTGTGCCCGCTGTGGCGGCCATCAAGGCCATGTCTTTGAAGATGGACCAGACCCTACCGGCCTGCGCTGGTGTAATAACGGCGTTGCCCTGCGCTTTGTGCCTGCTTGAAGAAGCGAGCCAGTGAGATGAGGGCGATATAAAACAACTATTAGGAGCGTTGCGTGAAAGATTGGTTGCAAGGACGGGTGACTCAAAAAAAGCTCTCAAGAATTCATAATTTACACGATGTGGAACGGCTGGCGCGGCGCAAGCTGCCCCGGCCAATTTTTGGCTATATCGACCATGTCGCCGAGGATGGAAGAACCCAGCACGCTAATCTGACCGCTTTTGATGAGTACCGCTTTATGCCCAAAGCGTTTGTTAATGTGTCGCAGATTGATCTGTACACAGAGCTCTATGGCAAACGCTACGCCGTTCCTTTCGGTATCGCCCCCATGGGCATCAGCGCACTGTCGGCTTACCAGGGCGATCTGGTGCTGGCTCGGGCAGCCGCGCAGCGCAACCTGCCTATGATCATGAGTGGTTCGTCGCTGGTCCCCATGGAGGAAGTGGCGAAAGTCGAAGGAGCCGACTGGTTTCAGGCCTACCTGCCGGGAACGCCCGAAGGTATCGAAGCGCTGCTTGAGCGAATCAAACGAGCCGGCTTCAAGAAGCTGGTGGTTACGCTTGATTACCCCGTGCCGCCCAACCCGGATAATTTTCGGCGCTCAGGCTTTTCATCCCCTTTGGAGCCTACGCTTCGCTTGGCAATCGATGGCTTGATGCGTCCAGGCTGGCTATGCAATACCTTCCTGCGCACACTGTGGAAGCAAGGCATGCCGCATTTCGAGAACAACCACGCCGAGCGGGGCGCGCCTGTGATCTCTCGCCAAGCCGCGCGAGACTTCTCAGGGCGCCGTCATTTCGACTGGGGCTATCTCGATCTGGTGCGCCGCTTATGGCCCGACACCTTGATTGTCAAAGGCGTACTCAACCCGGAAGACGCAGTGCGTGCCCATCAAGCAGGGGTCGATGGCATTATTCTTTCCAATCACGGTGCCCGCCAATTGGATTGCACTGTTTCACCGCTTCAGGTGTTGCCGGAGATTAAGCGCCGCGTTAGCGATATTCCCATTATGATCGACAGCGGCTTCCGCCGTGGCACCGATGTCATCAAGGCACTGGCGCTGGGAGCAGACTTCGTGTTCGTAGGTCGTCCCTTCAATTACGCGGCCGCCTGCGCAGGTCAAGCGGGTGTTGAGCATGTCGCTGATCTTTTACAGCGTGAAATCGAGCGGAATATGGCGTTGTTGGGGCTTACCAGCCTTTCACAGCTAGATCGCTCCTGCCTCTACCACCCCAAAACCGGTGAAATTCCTCAACCAATCACAACCTAAACCCTTCCACAATATGCTCGGCCAGGCTATCGATAATGGGTGATTGGGTGGAGGAAGTACGCTGCAAGACGATAGACGCCTCCGGCAATTCGGGGAAGCCCTCTTTTTCACCCAAAATCTGCATATCGGTAGTGATCAGGCTGCGCATCCAGGCAGAGACGGCCAACCCCGCGCCCACAACGGCTTGCAGGGTAGCCAGACTGGGGCTGCTGTAAGCGATTCGATAGGTTCGGCCTGCGCGGTCTAGCGCATTACACGCATGGCGGCGACAAAAGCAGGGCGCCTCGAACATGGCCAGCGGTACCGGCGTTTGTAAATGGGTGCTGTGGCTCTCTGCGGAGACCCATACCATGGGTTCACGTCTTAATATGGTGCCAATCTCATCGCCTATTTCCCGCGTCATTATGATCAGGTCAAGGCTCTCTTGCGGCTGCTGGGAGAGCACCGAAGAGGGCGCGCAGTGCACATCGACATCCACCAGCGGCCAAGCCTGAGAAAAGGTCTTCAGAATGCCGGGTAGAAAGCGCATCACATAGTCATCCGGCACGCCCAGGCGTACACGGCCCACCATGTCCGGCTGGCGCAGCAGCGTCAGTGCTTCGCCCTGCAGCGATAAAATCTTGCGTGCATAGCCAAGCAGCGTATGGCCTTCGCTGGTTAGCAGCAGTTGGCGGTTCTGGCGTACAAACAACGGACGCTCGATAACGTCCTCTTCCAGCCGTTTCATTTGCATGCTGACGGCCGATTGTGTGCGGTTAAACGTCTGGGCGGCGCGAGTGAATCCGCCCTGGTCGACTATCGCCACAAAGGTGCGCAGTAGTTCGTGATCAATGGTGGGTAGTGTCGCCATAGGTATCAATCTTATTGATGTTGTTTATAAGGAGTATTCGTTGGATTGATTTTAGACGTTGCTCAATACTTCCTTCAACGCTTATTTGCTATGCCGTCGTAAGCGGCTATGAGGAGCTTGAAATGGAGTGTTCAGTCGCAAGTCATCAAAACGCGCAGCGCCAGCAGGTGGAGCCGTGTGCAAGCAAAGTAACCTGGCAGGAAAAGTTTTATCGTTGGCGACAACTGCGTCGCGAGCGCTATGCATTGCGTCACTTGAGCGACGATATGCTGAAAGATATTGGTATCAGCCGCGAAGCCGTTCGGCGCGAAGCGCGCCGGCCGTTTTGGGATGACCGTGGCTGGCGTCGTTAGCCAGCCGCCGGTTGAGATTGCCGCGTCGCTGCGCTCCTCGCAATGACAAGTGGGAGGTCATTGCGAACGTAGTGAAGCAATCTCGGGGCTATTCTTAAGGTCATGCCAGCCGTGGTGGGTTTGTGATACCTTGTGGGCACTAAAAAATGCTGCATGAGTTAGTTGCAATTTATGGATGTCAATCAGCGTATTATTTCCCGTTTGGCCACCGAGCTAAGCGTAAGACCCGAACAAGTCGCCGCCACGGTGGAGTTGCTGGATGGCGGCGCCACCGTGCCGTTTATTGCCCGTTACCGTAAAGAAGTCACCGGCGCGCTGGACGATATTCAACTGCGCCAACTGGATGAGCGCCTGCGCTACTTGCGTGAGTTGGAAGAGCGCCGTACCGCTGTTCTCGCCGCCATCGATGAGCAGGGCAAGCTGGACGGCCCATTGAAAGCGAGCATCGAGGCCGCTGAGACCAAGCAGCGGTTGGAAGATTTATATCTGCCGTTCAAGAAGAAGCGTCGTACCAAGGCGCAGATTGCGCGTGAGGCGGGGTTAGAGCCGTTGGCCGATGCGCTGCTCGCCGATCCAACGCTTAACCCGGAAAGCGAAGCGGAAAACTACCTGCGTCCGGCTGAGGGTGATATCCCTGCCATCGAAGATGCAAAGGCAGCGCTGGATGGTGCCAAGCAGATCTTGATGGAACGCTTTGCCGAAGACCCCGAACTGATTGGCCAACTGCGCGAACGCCTCTGGCAAGAGGGCGAATTAAGCGCCCGCGTGCTGGAAGGCAAGCAGCAGGAGGGCGCTAAGTTCTCCGACTACTTCGAACACGATGAAAAGCTCGCCAAAGCGCCATCACACCGCGCCTTGGCTATGTTCCGGGCGCGCAACGAAGGCGTATTGAGCCTGTCGATCCGCCTGCCCGGTGAAGAGGAAGCGCCGGTGCACCCCGCCCAGGTGACGATTGCCAAGCAGTTCGGCATCAGCGACCAGGGCCGCCCGGCGGATAAATGGTTAGCGGAAGTGGTGCGCTGGACCTGGCGCGTGAAGCTCTACACGGCACTTGAAACCGAGTTGCTCGGCCGCTTGCGGGAGCAGGCTGAATTGACGGCGATCGAGGTCTTCGCGGCCAACCTCAAAGACCTGCTGCTAGCCGCGCCAGCGGGGCAGAAAGTGACACTGGCTATCGACCCTGGTCAGCGCACCGGCTGCAAGATCGCGGTGATCGATGCCACCGGCCAGTTTGTGGATCACACCACCATCTACCCGCACGCACCGCAAAACCAGTGGAATGAGTCTTTGAGCGTGCTGGCCAAGCTGGTCAAGCAGCACGGCGTCGAGCTGATTGCGGTAGGCAACGGTACCGCCAGCCGCGAAACCGACAAGCTGGCGGGCGAGTTACTGAAAGCGTTGGCGCCTGACCACCGCGTGAGCAAAGTGATGGTGTCGGAAGCGGGGGCTTCGGTCTATTCCGCTTCAGAGTATGCTTCCCGGGAAATGCCCGATCTGGATGTCACCGTGCGGGGCGCTGTCTCGATTGGCCGCCGCCTGCAAGACCCTCTCGCTGAATTGGTGAAAATCGAACCCAAATCCATTGGTGTAGGCCAGTATCAGCACGATGTTTCCCAGGTACAGCTATCGCGTAGCCTGGAGGTGGTGATTGAAGACTGTGTTAACGCCGTGGGTGTCGATCTCAATACTGCTTCCAGTGCGCTGCTTTCGCGAGTGGCGGGTTTGAGCACGGCGTTGGCTGAAAACATCGTTGCCCAGCGCAATGTCAAAGGTGCCTTCAAAAGCCGTAAAGAGCTGCTGGAAGTCAGCCGCTTGGGCGCAAAAACCTTTGAGCAGTGCGCCGGTTTCCTGCGTATCCATAACGCCGATAACCCTCTGGATGCCAGCGCCGTTCACCCTGAGGCCTACCCCTTGGTAGAGCGGATCGCCAAGCAGAGCGGCCGTGAAGTGCGCGGTTTAATCGGCGACAGCACAGCGCTAAAAGCGTTAAAGCCTGCCGACTTCGCCGATGAACGCTTTGGTGTACCCACGGTCAGCGACATCTTGAAAGAGCTTGATAAGCCTGGCCGCGATCCGCGTCCGGAATTTAAAGCCGCCGAGTTCCGCGAAGGGGTCGAAACGCTTAATGATCTTAAGCTTTCGATGGTGCTGGAAGGCACGGTGACGAACGTGACGCACTTCGGTGCTTTTGTAGATATTGGTGTTCACCAGGACGGCCTAGTGCATATCTCAGCACTGTCGGATCGTTTTATCGACGACCCACGCAGCGTCGTAAAAGCCGGGGACATCGTCACCGTCAAAGTCATGAGTGTGGATATTCCGCGTAAGCGGGTAGGGCTGTCGATGCGCTTGGATGACCAGCCGGAAACTGAAAACGCAGCCAATAAGGGCAGTGGTTCGCCTACAGATCCGCGTAGCGGCTCGCGTAAACCTGCGCGCAGCCAGCGCGACAGTGCAAAGTCTACCGAAACAGCGGCCCCTATGGGCGCGTTAGGTGCGGCGCTGTTAAAAGCGCGCGGCGGCAAATAGTCGCGCGCCTTGAAAAAGCCATATCTTGAAAAGAACATAGTTGCCGCCATATCCTGTTGTCTACTTTCGAACAGCGATGATGGCGATGCCACCTGACTACACCAAGGCCCGCTCACGGCGGGCTTTACTGACAAGGAGTGTTCACCTTGCCTGAACCACTCACTGTGCCATCTGCGCTGACCGCGCAAGTCGAGCGCCTGATTCCCAGTGCGCGCCTTGGTCGGTTGGGCCGCCTGCGTCGTGGGCTTGAAAAAGAGGGGTTGCGGGTTGATGCCAATGGCCACATTGCGCAAACGCCGCATCCGCACGCGCTGGGCTCTAAACTTACCCACCCGCATATCACCACGGATTATTCAGAATCGCTATTGGAGTACATCACGCCCGTATACTCCCAGCCGGGTGAAGCGCTGTGCTTTTTGTCTGATCTGCACACCTTTACCTATCACCACCTGGAAAACGAGTGGATCTGGCCCGGCAGCATGCCGTCGCGGCTCTCGGGCAACGACAGCGTACCGATAGCGGATTACGGCAGCTCCAATGTCGGCACCATGAAGCATGTTTACCGCAAAGGGTTGGACATGCGCTACGGCCGCATCATGCAGGCGATTGCGGGCGTTCACTACAACGTGTCGCTGCCGGACGATATGTGGCACGCCCTGCGTGAGATGGAAAAAGCCACCAATATTCCCTTTAATGATTACCGCTCAACCCGCTATTTCGGGATGATTCGCCACTTCCGTCGGCATAGCTGGTTGCTGCTTTATCTGTTTGGTGCCTCACCGGCTATCGATAAGAGCTTTTTACCCGGCGACAAGAAAGTGCCGGAAAAACTGCAGTCACTCAGCGACGATACCTACTTCGCGCCGTATGCAACGACGCTGCGTATGTCGGACCTGGGTTACCAGAACAAGGTGCAGTCCCAGCTCAAGATCTGTTTTAACTCGCTCTCCAATTACGTCAACACCCTTCGCCATGCCATCTCGTCGCCTTGGCCGGACTACGAGAAAATGGGGGTTAACGTCGATGGTGAGTGGCGTCAGCTAAACGCCAACATTCTGCAGATCGAAAACGAGTACTACAGCGATATTCGTCCCAAGCGTGTCGCCAAGCATAACGAGACGCCCAGCCAGGCCCTCGAAGCTCGCGGCGTGGAGTACATCGAAGTGCGCTGTCTGGACCTCAACCCCTTCGATCCGCTCGGCGTGACCGAAACCCAGATGCGCTTTGTGGACACTTTCCTGATGTGGTGCCTGCTCAGCGACAGCCCGTGGATCTCCGACGAAGAGTGTGACCGCTTAGACGACAACCGTCGTTGGGTCGTCGAACGCGGCCGTGATCCTGAGCTTGAACTCTATAATCACGGCGAAACCACTTCAGTGCGGGAATGGGGCGAACAAATTTTCGCCGAGATGGGGGAAGTCGCTCGATTGTTAGATGCCGTCGAAGAGGGCAGTCCTCATGCAGATGCTCTGTCAGAACTCGCCCCGCGCCTTACAGACCCTTCACTAACGCCATCAGCCCAGGTGCTAGAGAGGCTCAAAGCGAACGGCGGCTCGCTGAGTGATTTGATGCTTAGCCTGGCCCAGGAGCAGGCGGAACAGCTTAAAGCAGAACCGATGCAGCGCAGCCGCGAAGCACTGCTTGCCCAGCTGATTGAGACCTCGCATCAGCAACAGCACGATATTGAAGCCGCTGATGAAGAGACCTTTGAGGAGTTTCTACAGGTCTATTTCACAAAAGCTCGCGAGTCCCGCGCCTTATCGGCGCTGCCACCTGAGGTTCGTCAATGATCCTGCAGTCCTTTCGCTCGACGGCCCTGGCCGGGTTAGCTTTTTGCGTTTTAATGATGGCAGTAGCTCTAGGGCTTGAGCATATCGGTGGCTTTGAACCTTGCCCGCTGTGTATCTTCCAGCGCGTGGCGGTCATCGCGGCGGGCATTGTGTTTGCCATTGCCGCTATCCACAGCCCGGCCGGTCGCGTGGGTAAGGTGATTTACGGTTTGCTGGCGCTGGTTGCCGTGGGCACCGGTGCCTTTATCGCCGGGCGTCATGTGTGGCTGCAAGGCTTGCCCGCTGACGAGGTGCCTTCCTGCGGCCCTGGGCTCGATTACATGATGGATATCCTACCTATGCAGGATGTCGTGGCCATGGTGTTAACGGGTTCGGGGGAGTGTGCCAATATTGATTTCTCCCTGTTGGGTCTATCGCTACCTGCATGGACACTGATCGGTTTTGCCATTCTGGCGATCGCCCCGTTAAGGATGCTGTTTTTTAAAAGCCGGGGTTAACCGTGCGTCAGTGATAAGGAGACCGGCATGCTTTATCAACACTTCACGACTCAGGAAGAGATCGACCGCGCCTACGATCCGATGATTGGTCGAGACCCGTTGATGTTGGTAAAGGATTGGCGTCAGCGCAGTGAAGCGTCACGTATACGTCACCGTGTAACGCTCGATCTACCTTATGGCCCAACGCTTGCTGAGCGTATGGATATCTTCCATGCCGATAACCCGAATGCCCCCGTCCATGTCTTCTTCCATGGCGGCTATTGGCGTTCACTGAGTCACCGTGAATTCAGCTTTATCGTCGATGATCTGGTCGGTGCCGGTATCACCGTCGCAGTGGTCAACTACGCACTCTGCCCACAGGTGCGTTTCAGTGAGGTTGTGCGGCAGAGCCAGGCCGCGATTGCCTATCTCTACAAGCATGCCGCTGAGGTGGGCGTCGATCCTGAACAGCTGAGTATTTCGGGCCACTCGGCGGGCGGGCATCTATGCGCCATGCTGATGGCGACGGACTGGGAGGGTTCGTATGGTTTACCCAACCAACTGATTCGCGGCGCGCTCTGCATCAGTGGCTTATATGACCTGCGACCCTTCCCTTGGTCGTGGCTGCAACCCAAACTTCAGCTTAGCGGGCGTGATGTACAGGAATTCAGCCCCTTATGGCTGCCGTGCAGGGTGCCTACTCCTATTAAGTTGGTAGCAGGAGCCCTGGAGTCAGACGAGTTTGAACGGCAGATGAGTAGCTACGCTGAGCACTTGAACCAGCAAGGCCAAACCGTTACCCAGCAGCTACTTCCCGATGTCGATCACTTCTCGATTCTTGAGCACTATCTAAACGATGGCTGCTTTATGGAGTGGATTAAAGGGTTTCACGGGTTATAAGAACACGCCTTAGCTCTGAGTGGAACGCAATAGCCTTCCGCGGGGGCGCTGTGAACCCATCCCTGGGCGCTACTTTCGCCATCCATGGCGAAAGACCCCCGCTGCAGGCTATTCCGTTCTCGTGCTCAGTGTTATCTCTCAGTAAGCAATTTTATACAGCCGAAATAACCGCCGTTGCTTCGATTTCTACCTTAGCTTGATCTTCCACAAGTCCAGCTACTTGAACCATCGTCATGGCCGGAAAATGCTTGCCCAGCACTTCGCGGTAGGCAGCGCCCACCTCTTTAAGCCGTGCCAAATACTCCTTTTTATCCGTCACATACCAAGTTAAACGCACGATATGCTCTGGGCCTGCATCCGCCTCTTTTAAGATCGCCACGATATTCTGCAGCGCCTGGTTTACCTGCACGACAAAGTCATCGCTTTCGAACACTTGGTCGGCATTCCAGCCAATCTGACCGCCTACAAAAACCGTCTGGCCGGTAGCCAACACACCATTGGCGTAGCCGATGGCAGGCTTCCAATGAGAAGGATGAAGAAGCTGATGAAAGGTGGCGTCACTCATGATGGCTATCCTTATAAGTTATCGACGGTAATGCGCTGGCGTATTGCCTCGGTCCATGGCATCGACTTACCGCTATTTAAATCCATAAAAACTAGGGTGGAACAACTCGTTAAGCGTTTTTGGTCGCCGCAGTAAGCGGTGATCTGCAGAGTCAGGCTGCTACGGCCCAACGCCTGCACCAATAATTCGAACGTTAGCAGCTCACCCAACCGGCTTGGTGCATGAAACTGGGTGTCGATAGCGGCCGTGGGAACCCCGGTACCACTCTCCACATGTAGCTTATTGAAGTCGTGGTGTAAGTCCTGCTCGAACCAGTCCTCCATCACCGAGTTGATCATCTCAAAATAGCGTGGATAAAAAACGATTCCCGCCGGATCGCAGTGCTGAAAGCGAACTTTGCGCTGGGTAGTAAACGTCATTGTTTTCTCACTGTTTTAATTCCCAACGTTATTCTCAACGTTATTATCAACTACACGCCCAAGTATCGGTCGCGAATGCTGCTATCCAACATGGTGGGTTTGCCGTCCCACACCGTGCAGCCTTTTTCCAGAATGGTGCAGCGGTCAGCGATGGGTAGAGTTTCGCTTAACGATTTATCCACCAGCAGCGTGGCCTGACCCTGCTCCTTGAGCAGCCGAATCGCCCGCCAGATCTCCTGTCGAATCACCGGTGCCAGACCCTCGGTAGCTTCATCCAGCACCAGCAGGCGCGGGTTGGTCATCAACGCCCGTCCAATGGCCAGCATCTGCTGTTCACCGCCAGAGAGCGTTTTGGCCATTTGCGCGCGGCGTTCTTCCAAGCGCGGAAATAGCGTTTCCACTTTCTCCAGCGTCCACTCGCCGGGGCGGGCCGTGACCAACAGGTTTTCACGCACTGACAAATTAGGGAAGCAGCGGCGCCCCTCAGGCACCAGGCCAAGGCCCGCCTTGGCGATGCGGTACGCGGGCAGGCGGCGTATGTTCTGCGACTCGAACTCAATCGTGCCGCGGCTGGCCGGGGTCAGCCCGAAGATCGAGCGGATCGTGGTGGTCTTGCCCATGCCATTGCGGCCCATCAGGGCAACCATTTCACCGGCCGCAACCTCGAGCGACACACCGAACAGCGCCTGAGAGGGACCATAGAACGTCTCAATGTCAGCAACTTTAAGCATCAGCATCTCCCAGGTAGGCTTCACGGACGCGCGGATCCTGCTTGATGGCGTGGCTATCGCCATGGGCGATCACGCTGCCGGACACCAGCACCGAGATACGGTCAGCAAGGCGAAAGACCGCTTCCATGTCGTGTTCGATCAGCAGAATGGGCACTTCCAGCTTCAGCGCCTCGAGCAGCTCGGTCAGCTTTGCCGAGCCTTCCGGCCCCAGGCCCGCCATGGGTTCGTCCAGCAGTAGCGCGCGGGGCTTGAGCGCCAGGGCGCAGGCGACTTCCACTTGGCGACGCTCACCATGGGAAAGCTCGAATACGGGTGTCCAGGCGCGGTGGCTGAGCTGCATGCGTTCTAGTGCCGCATAGGCGGGGTCGAGCAGGTGATGATCCCGGGCGACGGGCTTCCAGAACCGAAAACTGTGACTCTGCAGCGCTTGAACGCCCATCATCACATTGCGCATCACTGAAAGCGGTTCAGCCAGCGATGACACCTGAAAGCTCCGCCCCAGTCCAAGACGTGCGCGCTCGGCAATGCTCATCGTTGTAATGTCGGTACCAGCCAGATAAACGCGGCCCTCGTCGGGGCGCAGGCTGCCGGCAATCTGCCCGATTAACGTAGATTTACCCGCGCCGTTGGGACCAATCAGGGCATGGATTTCTCCCTGCTTAAGATCCAGCGACACATCGTTAGTCGCCTGTAGTGCTCCAAAGCGCTTATGTAGATTTTGCAGTGACAGGACAGCTTCACTCATTGCGCTCACTCCCGGCCAGCCAACCCATCACACCGTGCTTGGCAAACAGCACGACGCCAAGCAGCACCAGCCCTAGAAAGAGTTGCCAGTACTCGGTGATGCCACCCAGGAAGGTTTCCATCATCACAAACAGCACCGCCCCGGCCAGCGGGCCATAAAGGCGCCCCACGCCCCCCAGGATGACGATGACCATTAGCTCGCCGGAGAAGTGCCAGCTGAGCATCGAGGGGCTGACGAAGCCGTTCAGGTCCGCGTAGAGCGCCCCGGCAAGCCCGGTGATGGCCGCCGAGATAACGAACGCCACCAGACGAATGGGATACGGGCTGACCCCTGCCGTTGCCAGTCGTACGTCATTCAGCCGAGCCATGGTCAACGCAGCACCAAAGCGCGATTTCATCAGCCGCGAGGTGATCGCCATGGCCAGTACCAGCCCGGTGAAGCAGATCAGGAAATAGGTCAATGCATCACTGCTGTCGACAAGCGGCAGGGTGTTGCGGATATAGATAGGCAGCCCATCCTGACCGCCGTAGGTGGGCCAGGAGTTGGCAAAGTAGTAGATCATCTGCGCAAAGGCGAGGGTGATCATGATGAAGTAGACGCCGGTGGTGCGTAGCGAAATGGCGCCGATCGCCAGGGCCAGCAGGGCGCACAGTACGACAGCGGCCAGCCATACCACCAGTAGGCTATCGCTGCCCGGCACGCTGAAGGGCCAGCTCATGAATGGCGTCATGTCGAAGGCATGGTAGGCGCTGATGCCCGCCACGTAGCCACCCAGGCCAAAATAGGCCGCATGACCGAAGCTCACCATGCCGCCATAGCCAATCGCCAGGTTGAGCCCGACGGCTGCCATGGCAATGATGGTGACCCGCGAGGCCAGATTGACGTAATAAGTGTGACCCAAAAAATAGGCGGCCACAGGCAGTAACAGCAGCAGGCCGAGCAGGATCATCTGAACCAGCCCTTTGCGGTCGAAGTGGCTCTCTGCGTGGGTTGCTGGCGCAGCGTTCTTGGAAAGGGAAGTGGTATTAGTCATTGGCAGCAAACAGTCCCTTGGGCTTGAACGCGAGGATGACGGCCATGAGGATATAAATCAGCATCGCAGCCAGTGAAGAACCGACCCCAGTGGCTTCAGAAGGCGGCATGAAGGTTTGGAAAAACAGCGGCAGGTAGACGCGCCCCAAGGTATCGACAATCCCCACCAGCAGCGCCCCGAACAGCGCGCCCTTGATCGAGCCGATACCGCCAATCACGATGACCACGAAGGCTAGGATCAGCACCGGCTCACCCATGCCGACCTGCACGGACTGCAAGGCCCCCACCAGCGCGCCGGCCAGGCCCGCCAGCGCAGCCCCCAGGGCAAACACCACGGTATACAGCTTGGCAATGTTGACGCCCAACGCACCAATCATCTCGCGGTCGCTTTCGCCCGCCCGAATGCGCATGCCCAGCCGCGTGCGGGAAATCAGCAGGTATAGGCCAATCGCAATAGCGACCCCTACGCCAATCAGCATGAGCCGATAGATCGGGTAGCGGGTCTCCCCAGGCAGGGTGACAAACCCGGTAAGCCAGGAGGGCGGGCTCAGCCATAGCGGCGACGAGCCGAAGAGCCAGCGTGTGCCTTCGGAAAAAATCAGTATCAGTGCAAAGGTCGCCAATACCTGATCAAGGTGAGGGCGGTGATAAAGACGCCGTATGATGAGAAGCTCAACCAGCGCGCCGACCAGGGCCGCGGCCGTCATGCCCGCCGCTAGGCCGATCAGAAAAGAGCCCGTCGAGGCAGTGACCGCGGCCGTGGCGTAGGCGCCCACCATGTAAAAAGAGCCGTGGGCAAGATTGATCAGGCCCATCACCCCGAACACCAGGGTGAGGCCGCTGGCCATCAAAAACAGCATCGTGCCTAGCTGAACGCCGTTAAGCAGTTGCTCGATTAGCAGGGTAACGGACACGTTAGTTAACCTTAACGAAGATGAAGAGAAGTGGCTGGGTGCTCGCACCCAGCCGAGGTGAGCTTACATCTCACACTGTTCGTAATAGACGTCCTGGATATCTTCGATGGCGACACCGATCAGGCGATTGGTAGGCTCGCCATCGTCACCCTCCACGACTTCACGCACGTAGATATCCTGGATGGGATGCTGATTGGGGCCAAAGCGGAACTCACCGCGCACGCTATCGAAATCAGCAGCCCGCAGCGCTTCGCGGAAGGCATCTTTGTCATCGGGGTGGGCAGTTTCCAGTGCGCTGAGAATCAAGTTGGCTGTGTCGTAACCTTGTGCAGCGTAAAGCGTCGGCATGCGGTCGTAGGCGGCTTGGAAGCCCTCTACAAATCGGTCGTTGGCTTCATTCTCCAGGTCGTAGGCCCATAGCGAGGTGTTGCGTGCACCAATCGCTGCACTGCCGACCGCTTTGATAAGAATTTCATCAAACGAGAACGCCGCGCCAAAGATCGGCATGTCAACGCCCGAGCTTTCCCACTGCTTCATGAACGAGATACCCATGCCGCCGGGCAGGAAAAAGAACAGGCTGTCGGCATCGCTATCGCGAATCTGGGCGATTTCAGCCGCATAGTCGGTCTGACCCATTTGGGTGTAAAGCTCGCCAACGACCTCACCTTCATACAGGTGCTTGAAGCCCGCGAGCGCATCGGTACCCGCCGGGTAGTTGGGCGCCATGATGATCGGTCGCTCATAACCCTGTTCGCGCATGTAAGCTCCCATAGCGCCGTGCAGGTTGTCGTTCTGATACGCCACGTTGAAGTAGTTCTCGTGACACATGCGACCAGCCAGGTCGGAAGGGCCTGCATTGGGGGAGAGGTAGAAGGTGCCCTGACGGGTAACGGTAGGTACCACCGCCATCGCCAAGTTGGACCAGATGATGCCGGTCAGGATATCGACTTCATCGCGCTGCATGAACTCATTGGCCAAGCTGCGCGCCAGATCTGGGCGGTTGGCATCATCCTGAATCAACACTTCCACATCGTCACGGCCGGACTGCTCAAGGGCCAGCATAAAGCCGTCACGAACGTCCACGCCAAGATGCGAACCGCCACCTGAAAGCGTGGTGATCATGCCAATTTTGACGTCTTCAGCGTGCGCGGTCAGCACGCTTGAAGAGAGCAGTAAACCAAGGCCAAAGCGGGATATCATTTTCATGGATCATTCCTCATTTTTAATCGTTTATTGCTTAGAGGGTCATGCGTTAGTGTCATTGCTACTTATGCCGGTGCTATTTATGTTGATGCCTGGAGAGCCAGCGCTCGGGTAATGTTCCTGGCTCAGCCGAAAGCGCTGAACCTTACCCGTGGGTGTTTTAGGTAGTGCCTCGATAAAGCGTAGGGAGCGAGGGTACTTATACGGCGCGATGGTCTGCTTCACGAAGTTCTGCAACATTTGCTGACATTCTTCATCTTGCTGAAAACCATCGTTTAGAACAACAAAAGCCTCGACAATTTGCCCACGCTCTTCACTGGGTGCGCCAATCACCGCGCACTCCTTAACGGCGGGGTGTGCCAGTAGCGCCGCCTCTACTTCTGGTCCAGCAATGTTATAGCCAGCTGAGACGATCATATCGTCGTTGCGGGCGGCAAAGTGGAAGTAACCTTCCTCGTCCTGGTAAAACGCATCGCCGGTAATATTCCATCCATCTTTTACATAGTTTTGTTGGCGCTTGTCGGCCAGGTAACGGCAGCCGGTTGGGCCGCGCACGGCCAGTTTGCCGACCGTGCCGCGCGGGACATCCTGCATGTCGTGATCAACGATACGCGCTTCATAACCCGTCACTGGCTTGCCGGTACAGTGGGGACGATGGTTTTCCAGGCGATTAGTGATGAAGATGTGCAGCATTTCCGTAGCGCCGATGCCATCGAGAATCGGTGTGCCGGTTTGCTTGATCCAGTCGTGATAGATCGGCGCGGGCAGGGTTTCGCCAGCGGAGACGGCAACGCGCAGGCTGCTTAAATCTTCATGACGGGTAGGAGAGGAGAGCATCGCCCGATAGGCCGTTGGCGCAGTGAACACCACCGTGGCCTGATACTCGCGAATGATATCCATCATGTTGGGTGGGGAGGCGTGCTCGAGCAGCACGGCGGTGGCGCCAAAGCGCAGCGGGAAAATGGCCAGCCCGCCCAGGCCAAAGGTGAAGGCCAGCGGGGGAGAGCCGACGAAGACATCTTCCGGCGTTACCTGCAAGACTTCCTTGGCGTAGCCGTCGGCAATCACCAGCAGGTCGCGATGAAAGTGCATGGTGGCCTTGGGCGAGCCAGTGGTACCCGAGGTAAAGCCCAGCAGCGCCACATCTTCGGCGGCGGTATCGACGGCATCAAAAGTGGCGGGTTTGCTTAACGCCAAACGGTCAAGCTCTGCATCGTGGTTGGCGGTGCCATCAAAGCCGACAATACGTTTGAGGGCGGGGGTAAACTCCTGGCAGGCAATGAGCTCATCCAGCAACCGGGTATCGCACAGGGCGAGGCTGATTTCCGCTTTATCGATTACCTGGCATAGTTCTTTAGTGCGCAGCATCGGCATGGTGTTGACCACCACCGCGCCCGCTTTCGTGGCGGCTAACCAGCAGGCCACCATCGCCGGGTTATTGGCAGAGCGGATCAGTACCCGTTGGCCAGGGACCACGCCCAGGTCTTCGACCAGCACGTGTGCAAGGCGGTTGGTCCACTCAGTGAGCTCGCGGTAAGTGCGGCGTCGGCCATTACCTGCCAAGGCAATCCGTTCACCGTGACCCTGGTCGAGCAGCCGGTCGCAAAGTTCAACGCCTGCGTTCAGTCGTTGAGGATAATCGTAGCCCGCGAGCAGAAACTCAGGCTGACAATCAGTGGGTGGCAGGTTATCCCGCGCAAAAGTATCAGCATGAGCCGACTGGCTATACATGACCAACCTCCGTATTTGGTATCGTTGTTTATTCCTGCCAACGTCCCGAAAGAAGCGTCGGCAGGGATACGGTGTCTGGCGTTGTGTTTTATTGTTTTTAGGTTTTTACGGCTTCGTGCTGCTTACTCCTCCGCAAGCATGCTGCGGGCGATGACGACTTTCTGTACATCGGAAGCACCTTCGTAAATACGCAGTGCGCGGATTTCCCGGTAGAGGCTTTCGATAATATGGCCCTTGCGAACGCCGTCGCCGCCGTGTAGCTGAACTGCCTGGTCAATCACTAACTGGGCTTGGTCGGTGGCAAACAGCTTGGCCATGGCCGCTTCACGGGTCACTCGCTCAGCGCCTTGATCTTTCGTCCAGGCAGCGCGGTAGACCAGCAGGGCGGCGGCATCCACATTGAGCGCCATACCCGCCAGGTGCCCCTGCACCATCTGTAGATCGGAGAGGGTGGCGCCAAATAGTTCGCGAGAGCGACTGCGGGAGAGCGACTCTTCCAGTGCTCGGCGGGCGAACCCCAGCGCTGCCGCGCCAACCGTGGAGCGAAAAACGTCCAGCACCGACATGGCGATTCGAAATCCCTGTCCCGGCTGGCCGATCAAGGCGCTAGCTGGCAGTACCATATCGTTAAAGCCCAGCCGTGCCAGCGGGTGTGGCGCCACGGATTCTAAGCGTTCACGAATTTCCAATCCTGGGGTGTCGGCGGGCACTAAAAAGGCTGAAAGCCCCTTGGCACCGGGGCCTTCACCAGTGCGCGCAAAGACGGTGTAGATATCGGCGATGCCGCCGTTGGAGATCCAGGTCTTTTCGCCATTCAAACGGTAGCTGTCGCCGTCACGCTCGGCGGTGGTATCCAGTTGCGCCACATCGGAACCGGAGCGCGGCTCGCTCAGAGCAAAGGCCGAAAGCGCTTCACCACGGCGGGTTTTGTCCAGCCACTGCTTCTGTTCATCGCTGCCATAAAGGCTGATGGCGCCGGTGCCCAGCCCCTGCATGGCAAACGAAAAGTCGGCCAGGCCATCATGGCGGGCGAGGGTTTCACGGATCAGGCAGAGGCTGCGCACATCGATATGCTCGCCCGCCGTGCCTTCCAGAAACCCAGCCTTGCCTAAATCGCGTACCAATTGAATGCAGGTCGCATCCACATCGCTGTGGCCGCGAGGAAGTTCAGTGCGGCACCACGCTTCGAGCTGCTCGGAAAGTTCGCGGTGTCTGGCCTCGAAAAAGGGCCACGCTAGAAAGCTCTTGTCGCTCATCAGTCCCCCTTGAACTCAGGTTTTTGCTTGGCTACGAAGGCGTGGTAGGCGCGCTCGAAATCGTTGGTCTGCATGCAGATCGCCTGGGCCTGGGCTTCCGATTCGATCGCCTGCTCCAGACTCATCGACCACTCCTGGTTTAACTGGGTCTTGGTAATGCTGTGGCCAAAGGTCGGGCCCTGAGCCAGGCGAGTGGCGTAGGCAATGGCATCTTGTTCAAGGGCGTCCGGCTCGACCAAGCGATTGTAGAAGCCCCACTGGAAGCCCTCTTCGGCACTCATACTGCGTCCGCTGTAGAGCAGGTCGGCGGCACGGCCCTGGCCAATGATGCGCGGCAGAATTGCGCACGCGCCCATATCGCAGCCCGCCAAGCCCACGCGGGTAAATAGAAACGCCGTGCTGGCGCGCGGGGTGGCAAAACGAATATCCGATGACATGGCAATGATCGCCCCCGCGCCCACGCAAATGCCGTCCACAGCGGCAATGATCGGTTTGCCGCAGTTCAGCATCGCCTTGACCAAGTCTCCGGTCATGCGGGTGAATTCGAGCAGGCCCTTCATATCCTTGCCCACCAGCGGGCCGATAATCTCGTGTACATCGCCGCCGGAGCAGAAGTTCTCGCCGTTGGAGGTAAACACCACGGCATGCACATCGGATGCATAGGCCAAGTCACGAAAGGTATCGCGCAGCTCGGCGTAGCTCTCGAACGTCAGCGGGTTTTTGCGCTCTGGGCGATTCAAGCGGATGACGGCAACGTCACCACGCATTTCCCAGATAAAGTGCTCGGGTGCCAGATCAGCCATGCCCTTCATATTATTGTTCTCGCCTGTGTGATTAATGGGTATCGTCAAGAGAAGCGGGCAAGCGGTGGAGCAGTTCGCCGATATGGTGGGCATCCTCTTCGGTCACCCCTTCGAACAGCGCGTTGATCCAGCGCTCATGCTCCACGGCCATGGCACGGAAGCTTTCTCGACCGGAACCGGTCAGGCAGACCCGCGTAGCGCGACGGTCGCCCTCGATGGCAATGCGCTCCACGGCGCCATCATCCACCAATCTGTCAATAATGCCGGTGACATTGCCGTTGGAAACCCGCAGTCGCTTAGATAGCTCGTTCATCTTCAAGCCCTCCGCACTGGCGTACAGGGCGGCCATGACATCAAAGCGGGGGAGTGTGGAGTCGTGCTCGGTACGCAGACGTTCACGCAGCTCGGACTCTACCTGACGGGTAACCCGCAGCATGCGCAGCCATAAGCGCAGGCGCTCCTTGCTTAAGCTATTTGTACCCGAGCTTTTTTTATCCATATCTCCAGCCGTCATACTTCACCCCCTGAGATGGAAATCGCCTGGCCGTTAATCGCGCCGCTGTTAGGCCCGCATAGCCATAGGGCGGTAGCGGTGACCTCAGCAGGCGTGACTAAGCGTCCAGTGGGGTTGGTAGATTGAAAATGCGCGGTGGCCTGTTCGGCGGACTGGCCGGTTTTGGTCACGATGTTGTCGACGCTGGCGGCCAGTAGCGGTGTATCGGTGAAGCCCGGGCAGAGCGCATTGACTGTCATATCGCGAGTGGCGGTTTCAGCAGCCAGCGAACGCACCAGTCCCACCACGCCGTGCTTAGCTGCGCAGTAAGCGCCCACGTAGGCGTAGCCTTTCAGGCCAGCGGTGGAGGCAACTGCGATCAGGCGTCCGCCGTCGTTTAACTGTTTTAAGCCTTCGCGCAGGGTTAGAAATACGCCGCTAAGGTTGACGTTCAGCATGCGCTGCCACTGCTCAAACGAGGTCTTGGCGAATGGCGCGCTCTCTGCCGCCCCGGCGTTAGCGATAACGATATCCACACGGCCGATCTTTTCGAACAGCGCCACCATGGCGGCCTCGTCGGTGACATCCACCACGGCGATATGGATACCTTCGTGCTGTTCGGCGACCGCTCGCAGGGCAGCTTCCCTGCGGCCGGTAATGATGACTTCGGCGCCCGCCTGGGCAAAAGCCAGCGCCATATCGGCGCCAATGCCACTGCCGCCGCCGGTAATAACCACTCGCTTACCGGTTAAGTTGTTAGCAGACAGCGTCATACCCAACCCTCACCACGTTCGGCCAAGCGCTGCAATTGATCCGCCCCTGCCCGGTAGGGCGCGGGCCATGACACCTCGCGATCCCCCAGCCCGGCGGCCACATGCAGCAGCCAGTAAGGGTCGGCCAGGTGTGGGCGGGCGATACACACCAAGTCGGCGCGCCCCGCCATCAAAATCGAATTCACATGGTCGGCCTGATAGATGTTGCCCACCGCCATGGTGGCGATGGATGCTTCGTTACGAATCCGGTCAGAGAAGGGCGTCTGGAACATGCGCCCATAGACAGGTTTGGCCTGCGTTGAGGTTTGCCCGGCAGAAACATCAACGATATCCACCTCCGCGTCGCGCAGCCGCTTGGCGATCTCTACTGCATCGTCAGGGGTGATGCCTTCATCATCGCACCAGTCGTTGGCAGAAATGCGCACCGAAAGCGGCTTGTGGGCGGGCCAAACGCTGCGCACGGCGTTGATCACCTCCAGCGGAAAGCGCAGTCGGTTGTCTAGTGAGCCGCCATACTCATCGTCACGGTGGTTGGTCAGCGGGGTAATGAACGAAGAGAGCAGATAGCCGTGGGCGGCGTGTATCTCGATCATGTCGAACCCGGCGCGGTAGGCCATCTGAGCGGCACTCACGAACTCGTCGCGCACCCGGTCCATATCATTGCGATCCATCGCTTTGGGTACTTGGTTGCGCGCTGACCAAGCCACATTAGACGCTGCCATTATCGGCCAGTTGCCATCCGCAAGTGGGGCGTCCATTTCCTGCCAGCCAAGCTGGGTAGAGCCTTTGGGGCCGGAATGACCAATTTGGGCACACAGCTTGGCCTGGGTTTCTGAGTGTACAAAGTCACTCAGGCGTTTCCACGCCGCTTCGTGCTCCGGGGCGTATAAACCAGGGCAGCCGGGTGTAATGCGTCCGGTGGGACTGATGCAGGTCATTTCGGTGTACACCAGCCCTGCACCGCCCTTGGCGCGTTCGGCGTAATGGCTGAAGTGCCAATCGGTCGGGCAGCCGTCAACGGCTTTGTACTGCGCCATGGGGGAAACCACGACGCGGTTGGTCAGCGTCATGTCGCGCAGTTGGTAAGGGGCAAACATCGGGGCGCGGGCACTGCCCGGGTTGCCCGCCTGGGTCTGAAACCAGCGCTCGGCGCTCTCCAGCCATTGTGGGTCGCGTACCCGCAAGTTTTCATGGCTAATGCGCTGAGAGCGGGTGAGCAAGGAGTAGTTGAACTGCACCGGGTCGAGATCCAGATAGCGCTCCACCTGCTCAAACCACTCGGTGGAGTTGCGCGCCGCAGACTGCAGGCGAAGCACTTCGAAACGGCGCTCCTCCTCGTAGCGGGCGAAAGCCTCTGCCATGGTGGGTTCACTGTGCAAGACATTGGCCAATGCGATGGCGCTCTCCAGGGCCAGCTTGGAGCCCGAGCCAATCGAAAAGTGTGCCGTCGCCGCGGCATCACCCATCAACACCACATTCTCATAGCTCCAGCGCTCGCAGAGTACCCGGGGGAAGTTGATCCACGCCGAACCGCGTATATGATTGGCGTTGGTCATCAGCGTATGGCCGCCCAGATGCTTGGCAAAGATGCGTTCGCAGATCGCAATGGATTCCTGCTGATTCAGCTCACCGAAACCGAATGCCTGCCAGGTATCTTCGCTGCACTCGACAATAAAGGTCGCGGTGTCCTTGTCGAACTGGTAGGCATGGGCCCATACCCAGCCATGCTCGGTCTTCTCGAAAATAAACGTAAAGGCATCGTTGAAGGTCTGGTGCGTACCCAGCCAGACAAACTTGCAGGCTCGTACATCGATATCGGGTTTGAAGTGCTCGGCGTAAGTTTGGCGGGTGCGGGAGTTCAAACCATCGGCGGCGAGCACCATATCGAACTCGCGCCGGTACGCATCGACGCTGGTCTCCTGCACATCGGTTTCAAAGCGCATTTCCACACCCAGATCCCGGGCGCGCTCTTGAAGCAGAATCAACAGTTGGCGGCGACCAATGCCGCAGAAACCATGGCCGGTCGACACGGTTTTAACGCCGTTATGCACAACGGCAATGTCGTCCCAGTAGGCGAAATGTTCACGAATGCGCTCGGCGCTGACTGGGTCGTTGGCCGCCAGGTTGTCTAGAGTCTCATCGGACAGTACCACGCCCCAGCCGAAGGTATCGTCTGCCCTGTTGCGTTCAAACACCACGATCTCATGGGAAGGATCCTGCAGTTTCATACTGATGGCGAAGTAGAGGCCAGCAGGCCCTCCGCCCAGGCAGGCGATTTTCATTTTTATTCTCCATGGGAAAGCTCACTCTTTTATGAAGATAGGAGGGGGTGGAATAAAATTCAAGCTTAAATTATTTATGTTTAAAATATTATTTTATGCTTACTTTCCTTACTCGGCCTCCGGTGCCACTCGCAATGTCTACGTTAAGATGAGAGCATCAATATTCCCAACGCAAGGACAGGCTTCATGGCTTGATAACGGTGCTCATGTGCCATAGAAGAAAGCGTTATGGCGGATGAACATTTAGTACCAAGGAAACCGTACTTGCTGGGATTGACAGCGATAGTCGAAGGCGCGACTCTAACCCTGTTCATTGCCCTAAGCGGCTGGTTGTTAACGCTGATAGCTGTTAACTGAAAGTGGTTAGTTGATCGCAGTTAAAAAGGTGAGTTAAGGAGAAAGCCCCATGCTCGAAGATTGCAAAAATGCCCTGGAGCGCTGGGGAGGCGTGCACACTTTGATCGATCGCTGGTTAGATCAACGTCGTCAGCTATTGATCAGCTTCATAGAGTTGAAGGAAGCGTGTGACGCCGAACTGGAAGCCGTAAGCAAAGCCCCTATTGATACTTTCAGTGAGCAGTTGATGGACTATATCAGCGCCGGTCACTTTGAGATCTATCCACAGCTGTCAGAAGAGGCACAAGCCTTTGGTGATGATGCTGCGCTGGTTATCGCAGAGAAGCTGCTTGAGCGTCTGGAAATGTCGACCGAGATGGTGCTGGAGTTTGATACCGATTTCGGCTCCACCCTTAGCTGCGAGCAAAATATTGCCCGCCTACCTGCCTGGATCGACCGTCTCGCCCGCGGCTTAACGGAACGTTTTGCGCTGGAAGACCAGTTGATCGCGCGCCTGCACGCCGCGCACAGCCCGCAGAACGCTAAAGCACCTGCTTAACCTGAGATTGCTTCGCTTCGCTCGCAATGACACTTCACCTGTCATTGCGAGGAGCGGAGCGACGCGGCAATCTCTTCAGCGGTGGCACAACCCTGAGATTGCTTCGCTTCGCTCGCAATGACATGAGGGTGCTGGCAATGACATGAGGGGGCTCGCAGTTACAAGTCTATTCACCTTTCACCCCCTACGCCTTAACTTCCCCCCAATCACCAACATACAGGGCGTGAGCAATAGCGTCAGCGCAGTGGCGAAGGTCAGGCCGCCGGCGATGGCGCTCGACATCTGTGTCCACCACTGGGCGGAGGGCGCGTTGAAGCCAAGCGCTGGCGTGAACAGATCCACATTGATGCCCAGCACCATCGGCATTAGCCCCAGCACTGTGGTAATCGCCGTCAGTAACACCGGGCGCAGGCGCAAGCAGCCAGCTTCTAAGGCCGCCTCGCCGGGCGTCATGCCTTCTTCCCGCAGCTCGTTGTAGGTATCGATCAAAACAATATTGTTATTGACCACGATACCCGCCAGGGCAATCACGCCCATGCCCACCATGACAATACCAAACGCCTGGCCGGTAATGAGTAGGCCCATGAGTACCCCTGCGGTGGAGAACACAATCGCTGAAAGCACTAGCCCCGCCTGATAGAAGCTGTTGAATTGAGTGACCAGAATCAGCGCCATCAGGCCAATCGCGATCATGAAGGCGCTGGCTAGGAACTGCATCGACTCCTGCTGATCCTCCTGCTCGCCTGCCACATTGACCATCAAACCGTCAGGCAGGCTGTCGCTGCCTGCTTCGAGCAGTGCACGCAGGCGCTCATCGGCAAGGTAGCCAGGCGCGAGATCGGCATCAATGGTAATCGCCCGGCGGCCATCGATACGGTTAAGAGTGCCCACCTTCGGTGCCGGTTCCAGGGTCACAAAGTGTGAAATCGGCACCTGCCCCCGCTGGGTATTGATGGTCAAGCGCTCTAGCTGATCCAGCGAGCGCCAGTTTTGTGGCAGGCGTACGCGGATATCCACCTCATCGCTGACTTCAGGCGGGCGATAGCTCGCCACCTGCAGGCCCGTGGTCAGCAGTTGCACCGCGCTACCAATGGTGGTGACATCGGTACCCATGCGTGCCGCCGCTTCCCGGTCGACGTTTACACGCCACTCCACCCCCGGCAGGCTACGGTTATCCTGAATGTCGGTAAAGCCGCCCAGCTCACGCATCAATTGGGTCAGTTGGTTAACTCCGGCATCGGCCACCTCGGGGTTGGTGGCACTGACTTCCAGCACAATCGGCTTGCCGCCGCCGGGCCCCATCTCCTGTTCCTGAAACTCTAGCGTAATGCCGGGAATATCTTCCGCACGTTCCGCCATGTCAGCCAGGATTGCCTGGGCAGGGCGGCGCTCGTGCCAGTCGATGAACTGGAACTGCAGCATGCCGATCACATCGCTGCCCATTTGCTCGTTAGGCACTGCAAAGGAGCGCGCATAAAGCGCCCGAACTTCGCTCATGCCGGATAGCTTGGCTTCCACTCGCTGCACGATGGCGTCGGTCTCCTCGGCGGAGAAGTCCCCCCGAGCGCGCACCAGCACCTGGGCGCTATCGGGCTCTACGGCTGGGAAGAAATCGACGCCGTGATTGAAGCGCGCGTAGCCGACATACAGCAGTACCATCAGCAGTACTGTCACCAGCAGTACCCAGGCGGGGTGCTTGAGCAGTCGGGCCAGGAGATGGCGGTAGCCACGCCCGAACGAGGTGGTTGTAACCTCCTGCTTAGCGCCGGTCTGTTGCACGGCAGGGCGGGTAAACAGGCGCCCAAGCGTGGGTAGAAATACCAACGCCATGGCTAGCGACGCCAGCAGGCACAAAATCACGGTGGCGGGCAGGTACTTCATGAACTGACCGACCACGCCGGGCCAGAACAGCAGGGGAATGAACACCGCCAGCGTCGTGGCGGTCGAGGCAATCACCGGCCAGCTCATGCGCGCTGCGGCGTTCAGCCATGCCTGATGGGACGGTTGACCATCGCGCAGGTAGCGGTCGGCAAGCTCACTGACGACGATGGCGCCATCGACCAGCATGCCGGCCACTAAAATCAGGGCAAACAACACGACGATATTGAGCGTAAATCCAAACGCCCATACCAGTAGAATGCCGGTTAAAAATGCGCCGGGAATAGTAAGCCCCACCAGCAGCGCCATTCGCCAGCCCATCGCCGCGACCACTACGATCAGCACCAGTACGACAGCCGTCAGCACATTGTTTAACAGCTCGGTGAGCATGTTCTCAACGGTGGTCGACTCATCCAGAATGGTGGTGAAACGCAGTTGTTCGGGAAGCAAATCGTCGGCTTGTGCCAGACGCTCGCGCACCGCATCGATGGTGGCGATGATATTGGCCCCGGCACGCTTGGAAATTTCCAGTACCACGGCGGGTTGGCCGTCAATGCGGGCGAAGCCTTCCGGCTCTTTGTAGGTGGGGTTAATCCATGCCACATCGCCAAAGGTGACGACGCGGTCTTCATCCACCTTGACCGGCATATTCATGACGTCCTCAAGGGATTCAATAATACCAGGGACTTTTAATGCCAAACGTCCCGCGCCGGTATCCAGACTGCCAGCGGCCACCAAGCGATTATTACGCGACACCTGATTGAACAGCGCGTCGAAATCGACCCCGTAGCTTTCGAGCACCAGCGGATCCACAACGATTTCCAGCAGGTCTTCCCGCTCACCGGCTATGTCGACTTCCAGCACATCGGCGATGCCTTCGATCTCTTCCTGCAGTCGTCGGGCTATCGTCATGCGTTCGCGGGTATCCAACTGCCCTGAGAGGCCAATGGTTAATACCGGGAATTCCGAGACGTTGACCTCCATGACGCGCGGCTCATCGGCCTCGTCAGGCAGCTCGCTACGGGCAATATCAACACGATCACGCACGTCGGTGAGCGCGGTATCGGGGTCAAAGCCAGGGTCGAATTCCAGCGTGATCGAGCCATGGCCTTCGCTTGATTGAGCGGTAAACTTGCGCAACCCTTCAATGCCGCGCAGCTCCTGCTCCATGGGGCGAATCAGCAGTCGCTCGCCATCCTCGGGGCTTACGCCCTCGAGCGACAGCGAAACGTAAATCATCGGAATGGTGACGTCGGGATTGGCTTCTTTAGGTATCATCTGCCACGCGGTGATGCCCGCCAGTAGCAGACTCACTAATAGCAGCAGCGTGGTACGGGTATGGGCGAGCGCCGCGTTAATCAACTGGCGCATGAACGCTATCCTGGCCGGTTTGCGATTGCGTGATAGTGGCTTCTTCAGTAGGCACCGGCGTCACCGATTCGCCGACGTCTACCATCCCCGCGCCCAGCGTGATCAAACGCAGCGGGTCAGGCAGGCCGGTGACATAGGCGCGCTGAATATCGGCGCTCACCAGTTCCACGGCGGTCTGCTGCACCTGATCGTTCTTATCCAGGTGCTTGACCGCCAGTTGGCCCTCACTGTTCAAACTAAGCAGGGCGGGCGACAGGGTGTGCACTTGGCGGGGCGGCAGCGTAATCGTCAGCTCTGCACTACCGCCAGCAAGGCGCTTACCAGCAGGGTTATCCAGCGTGGCTTCGATGTAAAAGGTGCGAGTGGCCTCTTCGGCGCGGTGGCTAATAAACGTCAATTCACCCTCTAAATGATCGCCATTGAGTAGTCGCGCGGTGACCGGCAAGCCTTCGCTCAAATCACCTACCTGCTGCTGAGACACCCAGGCCGCGCCCTTCAAACGGCGGTCATCCACCAGTTGACCCCACTCTTCACCAGGTTGGAGTAAATCGCCCAGTTCCACCTGCACGCGGTTAAGCACGCCGTCAAATGGTGCGGTGGGGCGGCTGTCATCCAGCTGTTTTTGTAGCTGAGCGACCGAGGCGGCGCTGGCGCTCAAAGCGCTCTGCAGGCGCAGCAGCTCCGGCTGCGATATCAATTCGCGTTGGCGCAGGTTACGCGCACCGGCATACTCCGCCTCGGCGACGGCGAGTTCGTCCTGGGCCTGCTGCAGTTGCTCGGGCAGGGCGTCGTTATCCAATACCAGTAAGGTGTCGCCTTCTTCAACGCGGCTACCCTGCGCTACCGGCTTTTCAGCTACGAAGCCCGCGACGCTGGCACGAAGGGTGGCTTCGCGTGCAGCGGTCAACTGTCCCTGAATGATCTGTTGGGGAATGAACGGCGTGCTTTGTTGTACTGAAATCTCTACCCGTGGCCCTGACTCGCTGCGGGGAGAAGCATCCGGTGCGGTGGTTTGAAAACGTTGAAAATTACCAAAAGCGAGCCATATCACCAGCGCCAGCATTAATAGGCTAGCCAAAGCGTAAGAGAAGGGAATTCGTCGCATGGGGGCGTCCATGTCCTTAGCATTACAAGAAAGGAGGGCGTTAAGCCGAAGACACCATAGCGCAACTCGGCCTTTTCAGCGAGGGTCAGGCCGTCGCGAGAAGGGTAAGTGTGCTAAATGGGTAGTCGTCTCATGTCTGATTGAGTTTTTGCTCGACTGGGCATACCATCTTTGCGTCTTGAGTTCTGTTGAGCCACTCCTCAGGCGAGAACCATCCCTAGGCGAACCTATCAAGGAGCAATGATGAAAGATCCAGTACGTATTGCGATTACCGGCGGCGCCGGTCAGATCAGCTATTCTCTTATTTTCCGCATCGCCGCTGGCGACATGTTGGGGCCGGATCAGCCTGTCATTCTCCAGCTTCTGGAAATTCCCCAGGCAATGGACGCCCTGAACGGCGTGGTAATGGAAGTCAATGACTGTGCCTTCCCGCTGGTTCAAGACATCGTTGCCACCGATGACCCGAACGTCGCGTTCAAAGACGCCGACTTCGCTCTGCTGGTAGGCGCACGTCCGCGTGGCCCGGGCATGGAGCGTAAAGACCTGCTGGAAGCCAACGCCGCGATCTTCTCCGTTCAAGGTAAAGCGCTGAACGATCACGCTAACCGTGACGTGAAAGTGCTGGTCGTCGGTAACCCGGCTAACACCAACGCGCTGATTGCTTCTTGCAACGCGCCGGACCTGGACGCAGGTCAGTTCACCGCGATGACGCGTCTGGACCACAACCGCGCGCTGACCCAGTTGGCACAGAAAACCGGCAAGCACGTCACTGACGTTGAAAACATGATCATCTGGGGCAACCACAGTGCCACCCAGTATCCGGATCTGGCCCAGTGCAAAGTCGACGGCAAAGCCGCTTTTGATCTGGTCGAGCGCGACTGGTACGAAAACGACTTCATCCCCACCGTGCAGCAGCGCGGCGCGGCGATCATCAAAGCACGTGGCGCCTCCTCAGCCGCTTCTGCTGCTTCTTCCGCCATCGACCACATGCACGACTGGGCGCTGGGTTCCAAAGGCATCGTCAGCATGGCAATTCCGTCTGACGGCAGCTACGGCATTGAAGAAGGCATCATCTACTCCTACCCAGTGCGTTGCCAGGGTGGCAAGTATGAAATCGTTCAAGGCTTCGAAATCGACGCCTTCAGCGAAGAGAAGATGAAAGCGACTGAGAAAGAACTGCGCGAAGAGCGTGCTGCCGTTGAGCACCTGCTCGGCTAAACGCGCCCGCTGACGCTTTTATGAGCGCCAGTTAACGCAAAACCCCGCAAGCTTCGCTTGTGGGGTTTTTTATCCCTTGTGCTTTAGTAGTGCACTGGTACCTAGTAGATGAATCGGTTCTTTAGTGACTCGAATTTTTGGTAGAAAGGGTGTCAAATGGTGGGTAAGTCACTTGGGTGTAGGAGGCAAAATGCAGGCGATAGAATTCGAGACAGATATTCAGAACGGGGTAGTGAAAATCCCCGACGAATATGGTTATTTAAAGAACAGGCATGCCCGAATCGTTGTGCTGTATGAAAATACCACCGAGGAGACGAACATCTCTGCTGACCAGACGTGCCTAGATTTTGCTTCTGTCAAAGCGCCATCGCTGACCGCACACGACGGAGTCGAATACCAAAGGAACTTGCGGGATGAGTGGTAAGTACCTGCTGGATACCAATGTCTTCATCAATGCCATTGAGCGTCAGCTGCGTCTCCCCGCTGCCCATTACGCCTTTTCGGTCATAACTGAACTCGAACTTCTAGCCTTTCCCTCGTTACCCTCAGACGAGGAACAGGCCATTAAGGCGATACTGAGTCAGTTGACTAGAGTAGAACTGGATAATCAGGTTAGAAATGCGACCATCGTGGTGCGGCGTACTACCCAAATGAAACTGCCAGATAGTGTTATATCTGCTTCAGCATTTGTAACAGCGGCTACGTTGGTGACTGATGACGCCAAATTAGCAGCAAAACATGCTGGCGATGTGATATCGCTAGACACTCTTCTTAGTCGCTAACTATTTACCTGCGAAGGATAAGTATTGATGCCGGGTTGGCAACTGTGGCGATAATGCGGATGGCGCCGCCCTCTATGTCAGGTTACTGCTGTAAAACCTTCGCTATGTGTGTGTCTTAAATACCTCACGCACCATATCACCCCAAACTTTTTCTTCAGCTCAGTCTCGCAAGCTCATGATCCGCCATTGGCGCTCTTCGGCAACTTTGCGAAGTGTGTCGTCAGGGTCAACGGCGACAGGGTGCTCGACTTTTTCTAATAGCGGTAAATCGTTGTGCGAGTCGCTATAGAACCAGGCGCCTTCCATGCTTAGGTCTTGGTCTTTTAGCCAATGCTCAAGGCGCGTGACTTTGCCTTCACGATAGCTGGGAATTCCGGATACCCGGCCGGTATAGCGCCCCTGGTTCACTTCCGGATTGACCGCGATTAAGTGATCGACCCCCAAACGCTCGGCAATCGGCGCGGTGATAAAGCGATTAGTGGCCGTAATGATCAGCAGCGTATCGCCTTTGGTGCGGTGGCGGGCCAGTAGCTCTTCCGCTTTGGGTAGAATGCTGGGCTCGATTTTGCTGGCCATAAACTGCTGATGCCAAGCAGAAAGCTGTTCTGGCGTATTGTCGGCCAATGGTTTGAGTGCCATTTCCAGAAAAGCGGCCATATCCAGGGTGCCGGCATTGTAATCAGCCATGAAGCGCTCATTGGCTTCCCGATAAGCGATGGGGTCGACGGCGCCTTGTTCGAGTAAAAACTCGCCCCAGGCATGATCGCTGTCGATGGATAGCAGTGTATTATCCAAATCGAATATGGCCAGACTCACGGCGCTCCCCTTTTAATGAATGCTTTTTAGTAAGTGATAGTGGCGATGATTGATCGCGCAAAAGACGCTAATTAGGCAAATAGCGGTGGCGGATTATCGCAGAGTCGCCATGGCATTCCCACCAACGCAGGTTCTTCGCTCCACGCTGATACGCAACCATTCATCACTTAGCGTTATATTGTATTGATACGCTTGTCTCCCTTGTGGAAAAATGGGGACAACTGAAAATTTATGAAGGTGATGTCCGTGATCGACGCTGACGGCTTTCGCCCCAATGTTGGCATTATCATTGCCAATAGCCAGGGGCAGCTGCTTTGGGCGCGTCGGGTAGGACAAAATGCGTGGCAATTTCCCCAGGGGGGCATCAATGCAAGCGAGACGCCACAACAAGCACTTCTTCGCGAGCTTTACGAAGAGATCGGCTTAACCGCCGACGATGTTGATATTGTTGCCTGCACCCGGGGCTGGCTACGCTACCGTCTGCCACGACGTATGATTCGCACACATTCGCGTCCGGTCTGTATAGGCCAGAAGCAGAAGTGGTTTTTGCTTAAAATCCGTTGCCAGGAAAGCCAGATCTGCATGACGGCGACCCCAACACCCGAATTCGATGGGTGGCGGTGGGTGAGCTACTGGTATCCGCTAGGGCAGGTAGTGCCTTTTAAGCGAGAGGTATATCGGCGTGCGCTGCGAGAGTTGTCTCCCCGCGTTCAGCGCTTGGCACAGGATGAAGATTAGGGCAGTACGCCGTTGCCCCAGTGAGGGCTGCCCACGTCAGAGGTAACCCAACGTTGGGTAGCGGTCGTTTGCCAAGAAATTCCTCAGCGAGGCAAATAACAGTGAAAAGTAAAACGTCCATGCTTGAGGTGTTGCGACGAGTCATTCAGGAAGTGAACGGCGCGCGCAATCTCGATGCCGCGCTGTCTACCATGGTGCGTCGAATTCGCAAAGCGATGCAGACTGACGTGTGCTCTTTCTATCTCTACGATAAAGAGCTTGAGTCGCTGGTGTTAATGGAGACCATTGGTCTGCGAACCCAGGCCGTTGGGCGCGTCGTGCTACCGTTAGGTGAAGGCTTGGTCGGCTTAGTGGCCAAGCGCAGTGAGCCGTTGAATCTGGAAGACGCCCAAACCCACTCGCATTTCCGCTATTTCGAAGCCACTGGCGAAGAGCGCTACTCCAGCTTCTTAGGTGTGCCGATCATTCACCAGCGCCACATGTTGGGCGTATTGGTGGTTCAGCAGGCTGAAAAACGCCGCTACGACGACGAAGACGAAGCCTTCCTGGTGACCATGGCCGCGCAACTGGCAGGGGTATTGGCCCATGCGTTAGCCACGGGCAATCTCATGCGGCCGGCGCTTGCGGGTGGCCAGGCGATGTTTAAAGGCGTTGCCGCGTCACCGGGCATGGCGATGGGGGAAGCGGTCGTCATTACCCCGCCAGCCGATTTGAACAGCGTGCCCGACCTTGTGCCTAGCGATCAGGATTTTGAAGTTGCCCGGTTAAAAGAAGCCATTGGCAAAACCCGTAGCGAAATTCGTGCGGCAGCGGAGCGCCTGACCAACCGCATCTCTGCCCAGGAGCTGGCGCTTTTCGATGTTTATCAGCAAATGCTGGGTGAAGCGGCGCTGGCCGATGAAGTCGAAAAGCGAATACGTGAGGGGCAGTGGGCGCCAGGCGCACTTGCCGATGTCGTCCGGCGCCATGTTCAGTATTTAGAGCGGGTTGACGATAATTACCTGCGCGAGCGGGCGGCCGATATTCGTGACTTGGGCCGTCGGGTGCTTGCCCATCTTCAGGAAGATACGCCTTCCACGCCAGAAACCTACCCTGATAACGCTATTCTGGTCGGCGATGAAATCAGCGTGGCCATGCTGGGCGAAGTGCCCCGCGACAAGCTCAAGGGGCTGGTGTCGGTGCGGGGATCGAGCACCTCCCACGTGGCGATCGTCGCGCGCGCCATGGGGATTCCCACCGTACTCGGCATGGTAGATTTGCCGCTACCACGCCTGGGCGGCGCGCCGGTCGTGCTAGACGGTCACCGGGGCCGGCTGTTTGTACGCCCAGCGCCTGAACTTAAAGCGCGTTACGCCAGTCTGATCGCCGAGGAAGAGGCGCTCAGCGAACTGCTTGAGCACGAACAGGATTTGCCCAGCGCCACACCCGATGGCCATACCATGCCACTCATGGTGAACACCGGGTTGGCGGTCGATGCCACGGCACTGTTAAAAAGCCGTATCGGCGGCGTGGGCCTTTACCGTACCGAAGTGCCGTTTATGATTACCGAGCGTTTTCCCGGTGAAAAAGAGCAAACCCGGCTCTATCGTGATCAGCTAGAAGGCTTTGCACCGCTGCCGGTGGTGATGCGTACACTGGACATCGGGGGCGACAAGGATTTGCCCTATTTCCCTATTGAAGAGGCCAATCCGTTCCTGGGCTGGCGGGGCATGCGGGTAACGCTGGATCACCCCGAAGTGCTGATGGTGCAACTGCGCGCCATGCTTAAAGCTTCCATCGATTTAGACAACCTCTACGTGCTGTTCCCAATGATTACCAACGTAGAAGAGGTGGATGAGGCGCTGCGCTTACTGGATCGTGCCATTTTAGAGCTGGGCGAAGAGGGGATTACCGTGTCCAGGCCCAAAGTGGGCGTGATGATCGAAGTGCCTGCCACGATTTACCAAATGGATGCGTTGGCGAAACGCGTCGACTTCTTCTCGGTGGGCAGTAACGATCTTACGCAGTACCTGCTGGCCGTCGATCGCAACAACCCGCGGGTATCGAGCCTTTACGATGCGCTGCATCCCGCGCTGCTCGGAGCATTGCTGGAACTTGCCACTGATGCCACGCGGCTTAACAAGCCCATATCGCTATGCGGTGAGTTGGCGGGTGACCCGGCCGGGGCACTGCTGTTGATGGCGATGGGGTTTACCAGTCTCTCCATGAACGCCCCTAGCCTGCCCAAAGTGCGCGCGGCGATCCGCCGGGTGCCATTTACCGATGCAAGGCAGCTACTTCAAGAAGTCATGGAACTGGATACGCCCGCCCAGGTGCATGCGCATTTAGATCAGCGCCTGGATGAATGGCAGCTATCTCACCTAATGCCGCCTCGGGATTAGGTCGTAGGCAGTGAAGCGTCGCTGGGTAGCGCTAGGGTGGTTTGATCCTCAAAGCGCCCCAGCGGCCCAAAGCGTTGCTCGGTCATCTCAATATTGCCTTGGGCGTCTAATGTCAGCCATGAAGTCGCACGGGTGCCATAGCGCTCGCCAACGATAAAAGCCGCGGAAAGCTGGCGCTCCAATTCAAGGCCTACCCCTGTATCCGGTAACGCCTCCTCGGCGGCCTCTTTTGGGTTGTGCATGGCGTGTTGAACGTCGTTAGGCCATCCCTGGGTCAGGTCTACCTGAGAAAGCGAGCGTTCGAGCGCGCTGCGAACCTGCACAAGCTTCGGCCATGGTGAATCTAGATCCGCATTGGAGAGCCCATGAACCCCGGGAGCTACTTCATGCAGCGCTAAACGATCACGTCCATGATGTAAATGCCAAAGCCGTTGGGGGGTAGCCACCAATAAGTTAAAGCCAGCATATCGCAAGGCGCCACCTTGACTCAGCTCAGTGAGCCAAGCGTCAATATCGTTGCACTGTAGGGCGTTGGAGACCAGTTCCCCGCGGCTAGGCGCCCCAGCGGGCACACTCAGCAACGGGTCGCGAACGTTAGTGAGCGCGGCCACGAGGCCACCCCGTTTGGCAGCCAACCACGAACCACCTGCCTCTAAATCACGACCACCCACGATAGCCGGATTGTCACGCCACGCTGCAAGGGGCGCAGTAGGGCGCTCATGGAATTCATCACGATTGCCCATTAGCCGCAACGGCGTCGGCGTGCCGGGTTGCCAAGCAAGCGATATCAAGCACATAACAAACTCTTAAGTAAAAAGGATGAAAAACGTTCAACGGAAGAGCAGCATGACAGTAACGAAGGGTAGACGTACACTTATGTCGGTATCACCTTTGTAGCATAAGTTATCACATCAAATGTGTGAGTTAACGCAGTTAGTAGGTGCACAGAGGTCATGCCAGGGTCACGTTATCAGCGGCCATTTGGTCAAAAGGAAGGCGAGATCATGCAACGCTATCAAAGGGAGCACTTTTGGAACGCCATCGTGTGGCCACTGCTGTGGCCTTTACTGCTATTGCAGGCGGCTTTGATCGTGCTTTGCCTCGTCGTGGGTGCCATGGTGTGGTGGATGTCGCCCGCTAACGCCTCATGGAGTACTACGCTGTGGTTGATGTCCGCTTTACTGATTGGCAGCAGCTTAAACGTGGGTGCGTTTCTGATGTTGATCAAGACCCGTGGCCGACGAAAAGATATCCGTTTCATGCAGGAGCTCGCGGAGCTGGAACGGCACAGCCAAGCACTCTGTGCCACCGTTATGCAATCACTGCCCGATCTTAAATGCGCCACCTCCAATGACATCGATGAATCTCATCTGCCTCTTCAGCGATTGGCCCGAGTTAACGAGGTACTCGCCGTGCTCGAAAGTCGTCTGCACCGCACGCAGGTGGCAAACGCAGCCTCTAAAAGCACTCAGCAGGAGCAAGAACAAACCCTGCTGGATGATCTGCAGCATCAGCAGCGGCAACTCAAGCATTTAATAGCGGGGCGCGACAGGGCGCGCGAAGAGTCGCGCTTGAAATCAGGCTACCTCACGCTGCTCCAGCATGAAACGGACGCTTTGCTAGAACATTTAAGCGTGATGGCGGATAAAGAAACGACCGACAGCTCTCGGCAAAACGTCATGGAAGTGCGTGATCGCTTATCGGACATACGAGCGCTGTTAACCAACCTCGTTCAGCAGAGTGTCGATGAGACTGCCGTAGCAGGTGCGGTGGCCACCACTGACGACGTCACTAAAGGCCAGCGTGTTGGTCTTCAGCGTCATTTACGCGTGCTGGTGGTGGATGATGGCCCGGTCAATTTGATGTTGGCGCGGCAAATGTTGGAAACACAAGGCCTCCAGGTAGAAGGCGTCAGTAGTGGCGAACAGGCGCTTGAGCGCCAGCAAAGCGCTTTTTTTGACCTGGTGTTCATGGATATCTTCATGCCTACCTTGGATGGGCTCGAGACCACCCGGCGCTGGCGTGACTATGAACGCACCCATGGAGATAACCAAAGCAGCGTACTGGTTGCGCTCACCGCAAACGCCGACAACGCAGGGCGTGATGCATGCTTAAATGCTGGCATGGATGACCTGCTCGCCAAGCCCTATCAGCCTGAAACACTGCTGAATATGATTACGCACTGGTTCCCCGGCAAGATCAAGCCGGTACCCTCTGCATGACCATTGCCGTTGCCTTATCGATCTATTTAACGCTCGGGGCTGTGGCAGGCACCATGGCGGGCGTCTTTGGCGTCGGCGGTGGACTGATTATCGTGCCTGTGCTGGTGTTTGCCTTTGGCTTACAAAACGTCGCCCCCGAGATCATCATGCACCTCGCCATTGGCACCTCTCTCGCGACTATTCTGGTCACCGGTTCGTCCTCAGCGCTGGGACATTTTCGGCGCGGCAGCATCCATCACGCATGGCTCAAGGCGCTATTGCCTGGCTTGGTGGTAGGCGCCGTTGCTGGGGTGTTTGTGGCCGACAATCTATCGGGCACATCGCTAGGAACTATGTTTGGCATCTTCGTTCTACTCATTGCTGCCAAGATGGTGTTCGGTCTAACGCCCAAGCCCGGCAGTGTCGCGCCAGGAAAATGGATAATGGCATTGGCGGGTGGCGTCATCGGCGGTATTTCCGCTCTTTTCGGGATTGGAGGTGGCGCCATGACAGTGCCATTGCTGTCTCGTTGCGGGGCTAGTATGACCCAAGCAGTGGGAACGGCCGCCGCCGTTGGGTTACCCATCGCGTTGGTGGGAGCGCTGGTATTCATCATCGTTGGCTGGGGAAACCCGCTGTTGCCGCCCTGGGCGACGGGCTTTGTCATGTGGCCTGCTTTTTTCAGTATCGTAGTAACCAGCGTTCCATTTGCCCGCTTAGGCGTTAAACTTGCTCATGTGTTACCCGCCCATGCGCTTAGGCTCTCCTTTGCCCTACTGCTAGCAGTGGTTGGGGTGCGGTTTCTCCTCTCCTAGCGGCTGATGGTTTAGCCAATGAGATGAGCCCTGTTAGTGATTCATGAATGAATTTTCCCTTTGGATAGATTTGAGAGTGTAAATGATTAATTACCCGACGATTGACCCGGTGGCGATCTCCTTAGGGCCGCTACAAGTTCATTGGTATGGCCTGATGTATGTCGTAGGTTTTGTCGCAGCATGGTGGCTGGGTTGCCGTCGGGCATCGCGGATTGGCCTCAATAATGACGATATTGGCGATTTGCTCTTCTACTGTGCCATTGGCGTGGTCGCCGGTGGGCGCCTAGGTTATGCGCTCTTCTACGGGCTAGGGCAGTGGGCCGCCGACCCACTCTGGATATTCCGCGTATGGGATGGCGGCATGAGCTTTCACGGCGGTCTACTTGGCGTATTACTTGCCGCATGGATATTTGCACGGCGTAAACAGCTGGCATTTCTAACACTCACCGATTTTATCGCCCCGTTAGTGCCGATTGGCTTAGGTGCCGGGCGCATCGGTAACTTTATTAATCATGAGCTTCCGGGCCGCGTGACCTCGCTGCCTTGGGGCATGCCGTTCCCCGGTATGGGGCCTGAACCACGCCACCCATCAGCGCTCTATGAGGCGTTGTTAGAAGGTGTCGTGTTGTTCGCCATTCTATGGTGGGTCTCCGCCAAGCCCACATCGCGCGGCTTTTTATCCGGGCTGTTCTTAGTCTGTTACGGCGTATTCCGCTTTATGGTCGAATTCGTCCGCATGCCTGACGCGCATATAGGTTTCATTGCTTTCGGTTGGGTCACGATGGGGATGCTGCTCACCCTTCCCATGATCGCGCTGGGCCTTATCATCATCGCCTGGTCGCGCTCTCAGCCGGTGGACGTGAGGTCATAAAGCACGTCAGCATCCAGCATTAAACCAGCGTGATAAAAAGAGGGGCAATCTTCGCATTGCCCCTCTTCACCTCACCCCCTAGAATAAAACGCTACACCGCCTGTTAATTTGGAAATTCTGTGACTGCACCAACGCCCGCGCTCGAGCAACCCTATTTAGATTTGATGCAAACCGTTCTGGAGCATGGCATCGATCGCCATGACCGCACAGGTGTGGGCACTCGCTCCGTGTTTGGCCACCAAATGCGCTTTGACCTCTCTCGTGGCTTTCCGCTGCTGACGACCAAAAAGCTGCACCTGCGCTCGATCATTCATGAGCTCTTATGGTTTCTCAAAGGCGACACCAACATCGCCTATCTAAAAGAGAACGGCGTGCGGATTTGGGACGATTGGGCAGATGAAAACGGTGATCTAGGCCCCGTTTATGGCTATCAGTGGCGTAGTTGGCCTGATCCTAAAGGCGGCAGCGTTGACCAAATTGCCAAGGTGCTGAACCAAATTCGTACCTCGCCGCAGTCGCGCCGCCTTATCGTGTCTGCCTGGAACCCGGCTCAGGTCGATGAAATGCAGTTGCCGCCGTGCCACTGCCTGTTTCAGTTTTACGTTGCCAATGGAAAGCTGTCTTGCCAGCTCTATCAGCGCAGTGCCGATATCTTCCTCGGCGTGCCGTTCAATATTGCCAGCTACGCACTACTGCTAACCATGGTGGCACAGGTGACGGGGCTGCAGCCGGGTGAGTTTATCCACACCCTCGGCGATGCGCACTTATACAGTAACCATCTAGAGCAGGCCAAAGAGCAGCTCACGCGTTCGCCCAACGCTGCGCCAACGCTAGTGCTCAACCCAGACGTTGATGACCTGTTCGCGTTCCGCTTTGAAGACATTCAGATCGAAGGATACGAAGCGCACCCACACATCAAAGCCGAGGTCGCGGTATGAGTTACGCAAGCGATAGCTTCGATTCCCTGGTGCCAGTAGCAATGATCGTGGCCATGGCAAAAAACCGAGTGATTGGTGTCGAGGGCAAGCTACCCTGGTACCTGCCGGAAGATCTCAAGTTCTTCAAACGTATTACCCAGGCTAAGCCCTTGGTCATGGGCCGGAAAACCTATGCCTCTATTGGCAAGCCGCTGCCGAATCGGCTGAACGTCGTCGTTACTCGAAATCCCGAGTTCAGCGAGGAAGGCGTGCGCGTTTGCCACGACCTGCCTGGAGCATTGGCGCTAGCGGACCAACACGCCACCATAGAAGCGGCGGAAGAAATTATGGTCATGGGGGGCGGAGAAATTTACCGCCAGGCATTACCCTTCGCTCAGCGGCTTTACATAACGGAAGTCGATGTAGAGGTAGAGGGCGACGCCACGTTTCCTGACTTCGAACCCAGCGAGTGGCAAGAAGTACAGCGCGTAGCGGGGCTGCCAGCAGAAGGGCAGCCAAACTACGATTTTGTCGTCTACGAGCGCATCGCCGACTGAATGGGTCAAAGGAGAAGGCTATGGCCGCCAGCTTAATGAATTTGTTGGATGATTTAGAAACGCGCCTTGAACGCACCCAAGCTGAGCTGCATGCCCTGCGTGAGGAAAATCAGCGGCTCAAGCAGCAATTGACGCAGCCACATGCTCAAGAGCAAGGCGTGCCAAGCCCGATCCCTGCCACCGTCACCGAGGCATACAGCGAAGAAGCTGTTTATCAAGAAGCTACTGATTCAGCAGAAGCTGAACAAGAAACGCCTCAAATCGGCGCTCAAGAAGCAGACCGGCCAGAAGAGCAAGAAGCGTTTGAGCCAAGCGTTGCTGCATTTGAGCCAAACGTGACTGAAAGCCTCGTTCGTGACAGAGCTAGTGAGAGCATTAGTGACAGTTATGAAACGGCAAATAACCTGGCAGAATCATCGCAAACGGCTGAAACGATCAAAACACCTTCACCGCATGCCTTGCTAAATCAGTGGTATGAGCGTTACCCAAACGCCTTTTTTAAAGGGCATACTAAGCCACTGAAAATAGGTATCCACCAAGACCTGGCAGAGCGTGAAGCGTGGCCTAATAAGTTGATTCGGCGGGCCTTAGCCAACTACGTCAACCTACCGCGCTATATTAAAGCAGTACGTGTAGGGGCGGAAAGGGTCGGTTTAGACGGCCAGCCTGCAGGAAAAGTTGATAAAGAAGCTGCACAGCACGCCTCAGAAAAACGCGGCGATAAGAAAGAGGGCGGGGAGGTGAAAGAGCGTGCCCCGGTCAAGAAAGCGCAGCCTAAACCTTCGACGCCAACGGCATCAAAGCGACCTCAAGAGCCGTTAAAGCAGGCTGAAAGTGAAAAAAGTGAACCACGTAAGACGCTTAGCCTAGAAGACAAATTGCTCGGCTTGCAGCAGAAATTCAAAGGCCGCTGAGACCAAGCCGAAAGGCTAGGGTTCCATAAAAAAGCATAAATAGTAAGAAAACACTGTTTTTTTCTATTGCGTTCCCTGGAATCCCGGTATAGAGTTTGTCCTGCGAGCATTGGACTATAACAAGGCTTAGTTGAGGACATGCCGCATACCTCCGGAAAAACGGAGGATGGGAAAAGAGCATGGCCCGCAAGCCATCTGCCGTCTCATCAAGAGCCGAGCAGCAACGATCGAAACAGTATACGAGTTAAGGAACTTACATCATGAAAAAAACACTTTTAGCGACTGCTATCGTTGGCGCCCTGGGCGCCTCAGCTGCAGCCCAAGCTGCAACTGTTTATGACCAAGACGGCACCAAGCTGGACGTCTATGGCCGTATCGCTATGGGTATCGCCGGTGGCGGCCCTGAGTATAATAGCGACGGTAATCGTATTAATACCGATGCTGACTTTGTTGATGTTTATTCTCGCCTTGGTCTACGCATGAGCCACGAAGTTTCTCGCGACTTGACTGCTTTCGGTCGTTTAGAGTGGCGTTTCGACGGTGATGAGCGTACCGGTCCTAGCGGCAACGGCAACACCGGCTTTAAAGAAGTTCGTCAGAGCTACCTCGGTCTGCAAAGCGACCAGTTCGGTACTTTCCAGGGTGGTAACTTTGACTCCTTCTACAACCAGTTCGTTTCTCTGCCGTTCTATGTTTACATCGACCGTGGTTTAGAATTCGCTGGTCACCCGAAACAGTCACGTGGTGACTCGATCGGTTACTACACGCCTGACCTGAGCGGTTTCACCGTCTTCTTGCAGGGCAAGCACTATAGCGACCGTGGTGTTGAAGCGGCACCCGGTGTAACTGAAGAGCCAGGTCAAGGTACTGAAGTAGCTGCACAAGGTGGTGTTCGTTACGCGCAAGGCCCCGTTACTCTTGGTCTAGGTTTTGTAGACGACATTGAAGAAGGCGGCGGCAACGACGAAGTGCTGTACGGCTTGATCGGTTCATACGACTTTACCGACCAGTTCTCTATGCGTCTTGGTTACGAGACTCGTGATGAAAATGCCGATTATACACCGAGCGCTACTGGCGAAAACGGTTATGATAAAGTAGGTCTGGGTGGCACCTTCACCACTGGCCCTTGGGCGTTTACTGCTGATTACTACAATGTAGACAGTGATAGTGACGAGACCCGCCACGCATGGGCCGCAGGCTCTTACTACAAAGTATCCAGCAACTTTGACGTGTTCGTTGAAGTCGCCGATGGCGATTCAAGCTTCAGCAGCGATGAATCCAGCGTTGACGACAATATCGATGCACTTAAAGAAGACGTTTACTGGCTGACTGGCGCACGTTACCACTTCTAAGCTTGGTTTAACTACCACGCTTGAAGGGTTAACTGCCTAGCAGAATCAATAGAACCGGCCTCTTATGAGGCCGGTTTTTTTATTTGATAAGATGTATTTTCAGTTATTAATAACAGCGTAACTATTAATAAATAGGTAGTGAGGGAAAAGCACTCTTCTTTATTAATTGTTATCTGATAATATTTTTACTATCTAAGACGTTAAATCGGTTTTGAATAGGCGGGTAAAGCGTGTAAGAGGTTCAAAGTAAAAAGTGCACTTAACCGTTAAATTCTCTACTGCAGATCAGTTCCTTGTGGTCAGCTTTTTGCTTCTAGGCACACTATCTTGCCTGCGGACATACGGGGTATTATTCTAGATACCTAACTTTAATGTTTACATTTGTATACATTGGGTGTTATTTTTTAACCAAAAGCTACCTATGGAAGCATTATGTGCGGCATTGTCGGCGCGGTTAGCGCAAAGGATAGCACGCCTTTCTTATTGGAAGGATTGGCAACACTGGAGTACCGCGGCTATGACTCGGCGGGCTTGGCCCTGCTTGATAGCGAGAGCTTCAATGGCTTGCAGCGTGCGCGCTCCAAGGGGCGCGTGGTTGAGTTAGCCAATAAGGTCGCCCAAGAAAGCTTGCACGGAAATGTGGGCATTGCACATACACGCTGGGCTACCCACGGTGTTCCTGCCGAGCGAAACGCCCATCCCCATATTTCGGGTGGCTTGGCGGTTGTGCATAACGGCATTATTGAGAATTACGAATCTTTGCGCGAAAAACTGCAGGGATTCGGCTACGAATTTACCTCTGATACCGACACCGAAACCATTGCCCATCTGATTCAGGCTTGCTTTAAAGGTCAGATTGGCGAGCCTGCTGAAAACCTGTTTTCCGCCGTTCAGTGTGCCGTGGTGCATTTAAAAGGCGCCTTCGCTCTGGCCGCTATTTCAGAGGAAGAACCTGATTGCGTAGTGGTGGCCCGGGAAGGTTCTCCCTTAATGCTCGGTATTGCAGAGGATGGTCACTACGCTGCCTCGGACGCTTCTGCCTTGTTATCCGTTACGAAGCGGATGATGTATTTGGAGAATGGGGATGTTGCCCGATTAAGCCGCGATGCAGTAGCCGTGGTCGATAGAATCGGTCAGCCTACCCAAACAGAAGTGATTACCTCTAGCTTGAATGCCAATGCGGTAGAGTTGGGTGATTACAATCACTACATGCAGAAGGAAATCTTCGAGCAGCCTCAGGCACTGAGCAATACGCTCGAGATGATTAGTGGGGCAGGCCAGCTACAGCCAGGCATCTTTGGAGCCGAGGCTGCTGACATATTTCAACAGATAGACTCGGTGCTGATCATTGCTTGTGGCACCTCGAGCTATGCGGGCATGACCGCCAAGTATTGGATCGAGCAATTAGCGGGTATTGCCTGTAATGTGGAAATCGCTAGTGAGTACCGCTATCGGCAAAGTGTGCCCAATCCTAAACAACTGGTAGTGGTCATCTCCCAATCGGGAGAAACTGCCGATACCCTCGCCGCGCTACACCATGCCAAATCCCAAGGGCACGCTTATACCTTGGCGATCTGCAATGTGCCAGAATCGGCGATCGTGCGTGAAACCTCTCTGCGGTTCATTACGCGTGCTGGTCCAGAAATTGGCGTAGCCTCCACTAAGGCATTTACTACTCAGCTAAGCGCACTGTTCCTGCTGACCCTATTGCTGGCAAAAGCCAACCAGCGCTTAAGTGACGCGGATGAAAAAGCCTACCTGGATGAGTTAAGGCACTTGCCCATTGCCGTGGACAAAGTACTAGCACTGGAACCCAGCATTAAAAATTGGTCGATGCATTTCGCCAATAAGCATCACGCACTATTCCTGGGGCGTGGGCGGCACTATCCCATTGCGCTGGAAGGTGCATTAAAACTGAAAGAGATCTCCTATATCCATGCCGAAGCCTACCCAGCGGGCGAGTTAAAGCATGGCCCCCTAGCATTGGTCGATGCTGAAATGCCGGTAGTCGTGGTAGCCCCTAACGATGAAATGCTGGAAAAGCTCAAAGCCAACATGCAGGAAGTGAGCGCCCGTGGGGGCCAGCTTTACGTATTTGCTGACGGCGGCAGTCGGGTGCAGTCTTCCGAAGGCGTGCATGTACTGCAAATGCCAGAGCATTACGGCTTACTTTCGCCTGTATTGCATGTCGTAGCATTGCAACTGCTCTCCTACCATGTGGCCTTGGTGAAAGGCACCGATGTGGATAAGCCGCGCAATCTCGCAAAGAGCGTCACCGTAGAGTAAGGCCAACATTTGCTATATAGGTTTATATAAAATGCGTAAATATTTCGGCACTGACGGTGTGCGTGGCCGGGTAGGCGAGTTCCCAATGACACCTGATTTCGCTATGAAGCTTGGTTGGGCGGCGGGGCAGGTGTTAGGCGCTGAGGGTGTTAAGGAAGTACTGATTGGGAAAGACACCCGCGCCAGTGGTTATATGCTGGAATCTGCGTTAGAAGCAGGTTTTTCAGCGGCGGGTGTGAACGTTGCTTTGGTAGGCCCATTACCCACGCCGGGTGTTGCCTATTTGACCTCTACCTTCCGGGCCGATGCGGGTGTGGTTATTAGTGCTTCGCATAACCCGTTTGACGATAATGGCATCAAGATATTTGCCCAGGGCGGCCATAAGCTAACCGACCAACAAGAGCACGAAATCGAGCGTTGGCTACAGGTAGCAATTGATGGCGGTATGACGTGTGTCAGGTCTGATAAATTAGGTAAAGCACGCCGCATTGATGATGCTGCAGGTCGTTATACGGAGTACTGCAAAGCGAATCTGCCAGGTCACTTAAGCCTTAACGGCCTGAAAATTGTTGTCGATTCGGCTAACGGTGCAGCCTATAGAGTGGCGCCCGCCGTCTATAGTGAATTAGGCGCCGAGCTCATTAGTATTCATGCCACGCCCAACGGCATCAACATTAACGAGCACTGCGGTGCTACGTCTATGCAAAGCCTAAGAGCGGCGGTACTAGAGCACCAAGCTGACTTGGGTATCGCACTGGATGGTGATGCTGACCGATTGATGATGGTCGATCACACCGGCACCGTTGTCGATGGTGATGAACTTCTTTACCTGCTGGCGAAAGATGCTAAGGCCTCTGGGTATACCGGGGGTGTGGTAGGCACTCAAATGAGTAATTTGGGTTTAGAGCAAGCCTTGGCAGGATTGGAGATTCCTTTTCTGCGCGCGAAGGTCGGCGATCGCTATGTGATGGAGCAGCTTAAAGCGACAGGCTGGAGGCTGGGGGGAGAAGGGTCTGGCCACTTATTGAGCTTAGATCACGCTTCAACAGGGGATGCCATCATTGCCTCATTACGTGTCATGACCTGTCTATTGCAACAAGAAACGATTCTGTTCGATGGCAAGCAAGGCATGGTAAAGCTACCTCAAACACTCATCAATGTGCGCTACAGTGATGCTAATGATGGGGATCCGTTAGAAAAGGACCAGATCAAAGCAGTGGTCAATCAAGTCGAGGCCGAGCTAGGCCAAGATGGCAGGTTGTTGTTGCGCAAATCAGGCACCGAGCCGTTGATTCGCGTCATGGTGGAAGCGATTGATGCCAAGCAGGCTCGTCGCTGCGCCGAGCAAATAGCAGACGCGCTTAGCGCTTAATAAGCTTCTGTAAGCACGTATTCACGGTGTTATGACTACATAAAGCGAGGGAGACGCAAATGGATGCTGTCACGAAGGCTTTTTACGATGAAACACCGAACGCTAACGAACCTGCAGAACGCGTAGCGTTTGGCACATCCGGCCATCGTGGCCGTTCTATTGAGCGTACATTTAATCAAGCGCATATATTTGCTATCACTCAGGCGGTGGTCGATTACCGGCGCGAAGCGGACTATCAAGGGCCGCTTTTTTTGGGCTTTGACACCCATGCGCTTTCACGACCTGCCTGGGAGTGCGCGCTTCAAGTGTTAGCGGCTAATAATGTGCCTGTGTTTATTGAAAAAGGGCACGGATACACCGCTACACCGCTGGTTAGCCATGCTATTTTGCAGCTCAATCGTCATCACGGGCTGGGATCGCCTAGCGCAGGACTGGCAGACGGCTTAATTATCACGCCGTCTCACAACCCGCCAGAAGATGGCGGCATCAAGTACAACCCCCACCACGGTGGGCCCGCTGAAACGGATATCACTAGCTGGATTGAACTACGTGCAAATGCCTATCTGCTGAGAAATTTAACCGATGTGCCTACAGTGCCAGTCAAGCAGGCGCTAGCGCATGCTCAGCAGTACGACTTTACAGCCCACTATGTCGCCCAGTTGGCCGAGGTGGTGGATATTGCAGCGATTCAGCAGGCGAACCTGACGCTGGGCGCCGACCCAATGGGGGGCACGGCTTTGCCGGTTTGGCAGGCTATCACCGCACACTACAACCTCAATATTGAAGTAGTGAATACGGTTATTGATGCCAATTTTGCGTTTATGCCGCCGGACCACGATGGCAAGACGCGTATGGACTGTTCGAGCCCGGCGGCGATGGCGAATTTGCTTAAGATTAAAGACCGGTTCGATATTGCCTTTGGTAATGACCCTGATGCGGATCGTCATGGCATTGTGGACGCCAACGGCTTAATGAATCCGAACCATTTTTTAGCGGTGTGTATCGATTACTTAATCACCCATCGTCCTGAGTGGGCCGCAACGCTAAAAATTGGCAAAACGCTGGTGTCGTCTTCGATGATCGACCGTTTAGTGGCTGCTCATGGTCGCGAGCTTTATGAAGTGCCCGTTGGTTTTAAGTGGTTTGTCGAGGGACTGCATGAAGGTTGGTTGGCATTTGGAGGCGAGGAGAGTGCTGGTGCGAGTTTGCTGACTCGCGATGGCAGGGCATGGTCCACCGATAAAGATGGCATCGTGATGTGCTTACTGGCTGCCGAAATCATGGCAGTCACCGGTAAAACGCCTAGTGAATACTTTCAAACACTGACCGAGCGCTTTGGTGTGCCGTTTTATAAGCGCGTTGATACTGCTTGTTCAGCCGAAGAAAAGGCAGCATTTAAAAACCTCAGTGCTGAGAGTATCAATGAAGCTAGCTTGGCCGGTGATGCAATTACAGCGGTCCTAGTGGCTGCACCGGGTAATGGGGCAGCCATTGGTGGCATCAAAGTAACGACCGATAGTGGCTGGTTTGCAGCTCGTCCCAGTGGCACCGAATCGCTTTATAAAATTTACGCGGAGAGCTTCAAAGGCGAACAACATTTAGATGAGCTCATCGAAAACGCAAAATCGCTATTAGCGCGTGTATTGAAGTAGTACCAGAAGATTCATATTGCGCGCTATCTGTTTGTCTATTATTAAATAAAGTGCTTGATGGCGCTTCATGGCGTAAAGCTTGCTTTATTACCATATGAAGTAATACAGCAGGCTTTTCCCATTAGAGTATGCGAGTTCACGGAGGAACGAATGTACACATCATCACCACAACGGTTGTCACGTGTTTATACACCCGTCAACGCTTTAGAAGCACATGCGGAACATTTACAGGCGCAGTCCCTTAGCGATTTAATCGGTGGCGATTCGGATGCTGCCTGTCACCGTGCAACCGCCTTGGCTTTTACACTAGGTCCGCTTTACCTCGACCTCAGTAAGCAACGCATTACATCAGAAACGCTTTCGTTATTAGTGGATTGGGCGCACAGCTGTGGGCTGGAGTCGAAACGCCATGCGTTATTTGCTGGAGCCATGGTAAACGCATCTGAGCGTCGATCTGCGCTGCATATGGCAGCACGCTGGCCAGCTGATACAGCGCCGCCAGAAGGCATGGAGGAAGCGGTGGCATTTTGCCAGTCTCAGCGTGCCCGCCTAACGGCCCTGGTCGAACGCTTGCATGACGCTAACTGGTTTGGCGCGACGGGGCAGGCAATCACTGATGTGGTGCATATTGGCGTAGGTGGCTCAGATTTAGGGCCAAAAATGATCAGTGAGGCGCTAGCAGACAGCCCAAGCCAAAAACGTATCAATGTTCATTATGTTTCTAGCATGGATGGCGCGCAGCTGCTGCCATTGATGGAGCGTCTCGCTCCCGCTACGACATTACTGGTATTGGCGTCAAAATCATTTACCACTGCCGACACGCAATTTAATTTGCGTACAGCGTTGGCGTGGCTAAGTGAGGCGCTTGAAATTGATGTGCCCACGGTATGTCGCCATCAATTAGTGGGCGTATCCGCCAAACCTGAAAAAATGTCTGAGTTTGGTATTCCTACCGAGCACCAGTTAATTTTTAAAGAGTGGATTGGCGGGCGTTTTTCGTTGTGGTCGCCCATTGGTGTCAGCGTGGCAATGCAACTCGGCATGGAGTGTTTTGACGCACTGCTGGCGGGGGCTCATTCCATGGATCGACACTTCATGGAAACGCCATTGATGGAAAATTTACCGACGTTAGTGGCGCTGGTAGGCGCTTGGAATTGCCAGTTTCTGAACATCCCCACCCATGCCGTACTGCCTTATGATGCTCGGCTGAAAAGTTTACCTGCCTATTTGCAGCAGCTAGAGATGGAATCGAATGGTAAAAGCGTGTGTTTGGATGGTCGTTCTGTCACGCACGCCACCTGCCCTATTATTTGGGGCGATGTAGGACCCAATGCGCAGCATGCGTTTTACCAATTGCTACATCAGGGTGGGCATACCGTTAGTGCTGATTTTGTCGCCGTGGCGCGGCGCGAAGTTGAAGCTCCGCAGACGGTGTGCGATTCGCTAGCCGCTCAGGAGCAATTGACGCTCGCCAATTGCCTGGCTCAGGCACAGCTGTTTGCCTTGGGGGATGATGCCATTCCAACCGCCTTACGAGGGCACATGGCACAGGGGTATCGCGGGAACCAGCCTAATTCGCTGCTACTCATGAAACAGTTAGATGCTTGGAGCTTAGGCGCGTTGCTGGCACTCTACGAGCATAAAGTGTTTGTACAGTCAGTGCTATGGAACCTAAATCCGTTCGATCAACCGGGCGTGGAGTTAGGGAAGCAATTGGCAACAAGTCTGTTTAACGTACTGTCAGGTAATGCTTTGGAGCAAAGCTTGGTAAAAGACCCTAGTACCCAACAGTTGTTAAACAAATTGGTTGAATGGCGTTAGTAAAGACACGATCAAGGAATCAGATGATGACGCAGGTGCGAAAAGCGATTATACCGGTAGCGGGTTTTGGTACCCGCCTATTACCCATTAGCAAATCGATCCCTAAGGAAATGGTGCCTGTGGTCGACCGGCCACTTATTCAACATGTGGTAGAAGAGGCCTTAGCCGCGGGAATAAACGAAATTATTCTCGTCACCCGTTCTGGAAAGTCGGCGATAGAAGACCATTTCGATGCCCATGCGGAGTTAGAAGACGCATTAGCCAGCAAAGGCAAAGATGATTTGCTGAAGACCTTAGCATCCATTGCGCCACCGTCATTAAGGATTACCAGCGTGCGCCAGCCAAACGCCCAAGGGTTGGGGCACGCTATTTATTGCGCAGCACATCTGTTAGAAAAGGACGAGCCCTTCGCCGTTATCCTGCCGGATGTATTGGTTAAACCCCAGCCCGGCGCTAATAGTTGTGACCTTGGCGTTATGGTCACTCGCTGGGAAACCAGCCGAGCGGCGCAAATAATGGTGGAAGCTGTCCCCGAAGAAGAAGTCTACCGCTACGGCATTGTCGATTGTGGAGGCAACGAACCCCAGGCGGGGGAAAGCGCTAATATGCGCGGCGTAGTGGAAAAGCCAAAGCCCAACGATGCGCCTTCACGGCTCTCTGTCATCGGCCGTTATGTGCTGCCATTTCGAATAATGGAACTGTTAAGCGACCAACCGCCTGGTGCAGGAAACGAAATTCAACTCACCGATGCCATTGACCGATTGATGAAGGAAGATAAACCGGTTCAAGCTTTTCGAATGAATGGTCGTACCTTTGATTGCGGCCACATCGACGGTTGGTTAAAGGCTAATACGACGCTTGCTCGAGAAGCAGGCTACGACGTTTGACATTGCCTCTCTTATCGGCAGCTCGCGGCGCTCTTGTTGCCTATTAGTGCGCCAGCGAGTCAGATGGCGAGAAGGGAATATCCGGTCAACTTTCGCTTTTTTGTAGACCCACCACAGGGACCTCTAAGTGCTGTGGCCGGTTAAGCACGTTGAGCAGGACGATAGCACGCTCTTCTCCCTTGCAACGCGTGAAAATGGCTTCTAAATCCTTGAACGGGCCTTCCGTTATAGTCACTTTCTCGCCCGCACTAAAGTAGGTGTGGATACTGTCCTGGTGGTGTGGTTGAGAACGGAGAGTATCGATCAGCGCGTTAGGCGTGGCGATTGGTTTATTACCAAACGTGAGTAACCGCAGCACGCCGCGCGTGGAACGAATTGGACGCCAGTTGCTGACGACCTGATCCAGGCGAATGAACAGATAGTAAGGAAATAGCGGCTCGGTCACACTGACTAACTTGCCTTGGCGTTTCCGCTTAAGGGTTAGCACAGGATGAAAAACGTCGTAACCCTGGTTAGTGAGATGTTCAGCGGCGCGAAATGATTCCCCACCTTTGCATTGAATAACATACCAAGAGGGCGTCGCACCTTCTAAATCGTTCACAGAATCCATCCAATCATCCTTGGGCCTAACGCGTGAGCTATGTTTACCGTATCAGCAAGGTTACGGTAGCTGCGTCGCTAATGCATGTAACGTTTGGTCAAAATGTATTTTACAGGCACACACAAGAAGAAAAAGTGCATGACTGTGCTTTTCTTTTCTGCCCCTGTTGTAGAAAAAATATTCATTTTTTTGTGGTGCGCCCTAAATGATTGATTAAGTTTCTAAAGAATTGAGGGCAAAGCGCGATAATAAACTCATGAAAATAGAAGCATTGGGGTGGTGGGTCATCGGTTTCTTGGCTCTTTCGCCTGACCAGAAGGTGGTAGCATCGCAACTCATGCATAAAACAAGTGTCTCTACTTTGACGCGAAGGTGGCTTCGAGACCTTTCAACGCGCACTTTTCTTAAGTTTTTGGTACGTTAGTCGCATCAAAACCTTACTAATTTTTAAGGCGCATACATACGCTAATGATTTCTCTCGCCATCAAGGTAATGCTTTGCGCTTGGCCAATTTCATAAATTCGTTCCCATGCTTTCGTACACTTAAAGGTCGGCTATTGCTGGGCTTGGCGGTTACGTGGCTAATGGTCATCGCAATCCTGTTAGGTATGTCATGGCAATTTGGCAAAACCATGGTGCAAGAAACCAACATGTCGCATTTGCGTTACGAGGCCACGCTGCTAGCGGACGAAGTAACACAGCAAATTGAGCAGCGTTTTCATGCGTTGAGCCGATTAGAGGAAATGATTGGAACGGACGATGACTCGGATTGGATAAACCATCAACTGCGCCAGAGCGACGGACTGCTTGCTTGGTTTGAGGGCATAGTCGTCAGCAATAGCGAGGGGAGGATAATCGCCGATTGGCCAACGGTTGTTGGGCGCGTAGGACTGGAAACCGATGACCTTGAGTATTTTCGTATGCTGCGAGGCACTCAGCAGCCTTATGTTAGCGAGCCTTTTATTAGTCGAGCCAGCGGCATGCCCATCGTATTAGTGGGGGTACCCCGCTTAAATGCACAAGGTGGTTTCGATGGTTTTGTCGGTGGTATTTTGAACCTGGATTCAGGCGGAATATTCAGCCGCTTAGCTAAAGTGCGTTTGGGCGAAAGTGGCTATGCAGGCGTTGCCACGGCGTCAGGTAAAATTCTATATCACCCAGAAAGCGAGCTCATCAACGCATCCGTTCCGACTAAGGAATTTAACCCTTGGCTTGATTTAGCCCTTGCTGGCTGGGAAGGGGACAGTGTCGGCAAATTATTAAATGGCCAAACAGCGCTGCAATCGTATGCCCAGGTTTGGCCCGCAAGCTGGGTCGTTGGGCTCTATTTGCCCATTGAACAAGCTCAATTGCCGCTGACTGACTTCATTTACAAACTCTGGTGGCTGTGGATATCGTTGGCGTTTTTGATGCTGCCGATACTCTGGTGGTTGTTGGGAAGAGAGCTATCGCCTCTCAAGCACTTAGAAAAGCAAATTGGCGAAGTGGGGCAAGGTCACCGGGAAAACGTTAGCCTCGCTACGAATATGCAGGAACTGCAACGAGTGGCCTCTACCTTCAACCGGGTAGAAGAAGAGCGGCAACTGTTGTTAGGTAACCTTCAAGAGCGCGAAGCATTTCTCGATTCTGTCCTCAGTGCTGTACCGCAAGGCATGTTCGTCGCCAACATTAAAGGCGACATTACCTACATGAATCCGGCATTGCTGGAGATGCTGGATATTCCCGCTGACCTGCCGACGGATACGTGGCTTTCGCAGATTCATATAGATGACCGCGAAGGTGCTAAAGATATGTGGCTGCATACGCTTAAAACGGGCATCGATTTCATGCGCCAACTGCGTTTTTTGCGTAGTGATAACGAGCTGCTGTGGCTGGATGTGCACGCCCGTGTCGTTTTGCTCTCTAAAGCCGGACAAACTCTTGGGTTAGTGGGGGTCGTCAAAGATATTACCGAACGCCGGGAGCTGGAAGCACTTCAACGTTGGGAAGCAGAACACGACCCATTGACCGGTTTGTTAAATCGCCGCGGATTTGAGCGCCGTCTTGAAGAAGCCTTCGCCGATTTTCAAAAAACCAGCACGCCCTCAGCGCTTTTGCTGTTCGATTTAGACCACTTCAAGCCCATCAATGACGAAGGTGGCCATGCCTTGGGCGATGAAATGTTACGCCGCATTGCTCAGGTGGTTGCGTGGGAAGTGCGTCGTAACGATCACGTCGCGCGCCAAGGGGGGGATGAGTTTGGTGTGTTATTGCCCAGCTGTACCTTATCGCAAGCCCAAAAGGTAGCCGATGCACTACGCCAGGCAGTTGCCGAAATCTCTGTGACGCATGAAGGCAAAGTGTATATGGTCACATTGAGCATTGGCGTGACGACATTTAATGAAAACGATGTCAATGTGACGAAAGTGCTGGCCCGTGCAGATGCTGGGAGCTATGAGGCTAAAAATAGAGGAAGAGACGCAGTAGTGGTGAACCTTCCCGGTGATGAGGATGATGTGATGGAGCTGTTTGATCCGCAAAAATAGCCATCGCTTCTTTAGTTAATCGACAATACCTCCTTAACAGTGGAACATAAGCAGGTACTGAACTTGTCGTAAAAGCCCATTATCAACCGCCAGGCTGATCGAGACACCGTTTTGAACCTACTAGAACTGTTTGCCCGCACGCTGGATATCACGCTGCCTGTTTTTGCGATGGTGTTTATAGGCCTCGGTCTTAAGCGCTTGAAATGGATCGATAGTGCCTTTGTTGCAACCGCTTCCGCGTTAGTCTTTAAAGCAACGCTGCCTACCCTGATTTTCCTGAGCTTGATAAAAGCCGACCTGAGTGTCGCGCTCGATGTATCGCTGATGGCTTTTTTTGCTGCCGCTACGCTGGCCCAATTTCTGTTGAGCTGGGGGTGGGCACATTACCGGGTTGCGCGTGAAGATCGCGGCATTTACGTGCAAGGGGCATTTCGGGGTAATTGTGGCGTCGTTGGCTTGGCGCTGGCGGCGGGGATGTACGGCAACTACGGCCTTTCAGCGGGTAGCCTGCTGCTAGGCGTGGTGATCGTGATGTACAACGCCCTCTCCGTGGTCGTGTTGGCTACTTACCAGCCTGGCCAGTCGACCGATTGGCGCAGTTTGCTCAAGCACGTTGCCACCAACCCTTTGATCATTTCGGTATTTGCGGCCCTTCCGTTTACCGCTTTTTCGATACCGCTGCCCAGTTGGTTGATTACCTCCGGCGATTACTTTGCCTCGTTAACGCTGCCTTTGGCCCTGATTTGCATTGGTGCCACGCTGTCAGTCTCCAGCATTCGCGATAGCCGCCAGGTAGCCCTGGGGGCCAGTTGGATGAAGATGGTCATCTTGCCGGTGCTCTCCACCGCGGCAGCTTGGTTAGTGGGCTTTTCGGGCGCCCAGCTCGGGTTATTGTTCCTGTTCTTCGCCAGCCCCACCGCCGCCGCCAGCTTTGTGATGGTGAAAGCGATAGGGGGCAACGTGGCGCTCGCCGCCAACATCATTGCGATCACCACGCTGATGGCGAGTGTAACCGTCACGCTTGGTGTCTTTGCGCTGCGCTTGCTCGGCTGGATTTAAGCCGAGCAGGGCAACTTGGTTGGCCCTGCCAAAGGGGACGCGTTATACTATGCGCCCTCAAGATTAGCTACCGCTTAACGTCCCTGTAGCTCAGTAGGATAGAGCAGCCGCCTCCTAAGCGGCAGGTCGCAGGTTCGACTCCTGCCAGGGACGCCATAGGGCTATCTTGAGCAGTTCTGACAAAACCAAAATAAAGCCTAACACTCTGAAAAGCTTTATTTTATGACCCTCGCCGTTCCCTAGCATTCCTCCCAAAGCCCGCTGCCAATTGGTAGTCAGAAGGGTATATACCCCCATTCGAAGATGCTCGGTATACCGCCATGGCACTAACTGTTCGACAGATAAACGCAACCAAGCCCAGTACAAAAATGGTTACCTGTCCAGTGGCCTGAGATTAGAACGTACGATCTCGCCCGAGGGGCAGCACCGCTCAACTGAACCTTGAAGTGAGCAGGCGTCAAATGTCGGCGCTAGGGGATTTGTTTCTCAGCCGCATCCCTGTTGATCACGCGCCCATCAAGCTTCCTGGCACCGAGATCCCGAAGCGCCTGCCATTTGAAGACTATAAAGATGGCGGCTATTACTCACCCATCCGCTTCCCCCGTGAGCTGAAATAATTGGATAGCGGCGATACCGCCGCCTAGCACTCGATCACGCCCTTAAGCCAAAGCCCCGCCTGTGTGCGGGGCTTTCTCGTTTTAAAACATTAGCGAGGCTTACAGCGGCACACAGCGGCTATATGGGATGGTTGCCAAGGGGTAGGCCACCCAGGCCGCCGCACCCTACGGCGTGTTGTCCCCCACCCGCCTGCGGTGTTCGCTTGTCGGGTATTTCTTCATGCACCCTGCAAAATGGGTCAAAGCATTCTATTGCTGGGCTGTAGGCGGAATTTTGGTGCATGGGGGGTCATGCGAAATCATGCACATTTGGGTTACATTTAGGAACCAACTAGTGAGCAGCCCTCTAAAGCGTGGCCACTGGCAGGCCGACAGCTATAAAGGGGGCTCCTAATAAGGCCGGGTAATGCCGAGACTTACCAAAAATTCGGTGCAGGAAGGTCGGAAGTCGTAGTTGATCGGGTTGTACATGTGAAGCGGAATGGTGAACACTGCTAAAAATAATTAAAGTGGGGATTGAGGCTTATAAGTAACAATTAGCTTGCGCCCACGATTTAATTGGACATTGGATAGGAAGCAAAGGGAATGCAATTCATAACTAACGGCCCTGACATCCCGGATGCTCTCTTACAGGCGCATGAAGAAAACCGAGTAGTGTTTTTCTGTGGCGCGGGCATTTCTTATCCCGCTGGTCTGCCGGGTTTCAAAGGTCTGGTGGAAGAAATCTACAAGAGGGCCGGAACGACTCTTACTGTCATTGAGCGCGAGGCCTTCGGGCATGAGCAGTTTGATGCCACACTTGACCTACTCGAACGGCGTCTACCGGGTCAGAGATTGGCCGTCCGTCGCGCACTAGCCAAGACTTTGAAGCCAAAGCTCCGTCGTAAGGGGGCCACTGATACACAGGCGGCTCTGTTGCGTTTGGCGCGCGACCGCGAGGGCGCGCTGCGGTTGGTCACCACCAACTACGACCGCATCTTTCATGTGGCGGCCAGACGCACCGGCCAAGAGTTCCAAACCTACGCCGCCCCAATGCTTCCTATTCCTAAGAACAGTAGATGGGACGGGTTGGTCTATTTGCATGGTTTGTTACCTGAAAAGGAAGACGACACAACCTTGAACCGCCTGGTGATTACCAGTGGTGATTTTGGCTTGGCATATCTGACAGAGCGCTGGGCGGCACGCTTCGTGAGCGAGCTATTTCGTAATTACGAGGTATGCTTCATAGGTTATAGCATCAACGATCCGGTGCTGCGCTATATGATGGATGCACTGGCGGCTGATCGAATGCTAGGCGAAATTACGCCGCAGGCTTGGGCTCTAGGCGATTGCGAGCCGGGGCAAGAGTCCCAGAAGACCATTGAATGGGAAGCAAAAGGTGTAACGCCTATTCTCTACCAAGTTTCCGCAGGAAGTTACGACCATTCCGCGCTGCACCAGACCTTGCAAGCTTGGGCAGATACCTACCGCGATGGGGTGCAGGGCAAAGAGGCCATTATCGTCAAACACGCTTTAACCTCGCCACAGGACAGCACAAGGCAGGACGATTTTGTTGGCCGGGTGCTGTGGGCCTTGTCGGATCAGTCGGGCTTGCCGGCAAAACGCTTTGCTGATTTCAACCCCGTTCCTTCGCTAGATTGGCTGTTAGAGACCTTCACGCTTGAGCGTTTCGGGTACGGCGATCTGAACCGCTTTGGGGTATTAACGAATGACAAGTTGGATTCCACGCTGCATTTCAGCTTGATAAGGCGGCCAGTGTCCTATGACCGAGCACCGCCGATGCTGCTTGCCGACGGCAACACTACCAGAAGCCAATGGGATAGCGTGATGTTCCACCTAGCTAGATGGCTCCTACGCCATCTGGATGATCCGAGGCTGGTCATCTGGATTGCAGAGCGAGGTGGGCAGTTGCACGATCGTTGGAAATGGCTGCTGGAACAAGAGCTGGATCGTTTTGCTTCATTAGAACGTGATGGCAAGCTCTCGGAGCTGGATGAAATTCGTTTGCACGCATCTAAGGCGATTCCAGGCCCTATAATGCGTACCTTGTGGCGCCTACTGCTTAGTGGTCGAGTGAAGTCTACATGGAACGACGCCGACATTTATCGATGGAAAGGCCGTCTTAAGCGGGAGGGGTTGAACACTACGCTGCGTTTTGAGTTGCGAGAGCTGCTTGCACCAAAAGTGGTTATAAAGCAACCTTTTCGCTGGTTCGATGATCCGAATAGCACTGACGAGCCTATCCAGATTAAGAAATTGGTCAACTGGGAACTAGCCTTGACCGCTGACCACACAAATACTGCTTTGTCCGACATGGCTGATGAGTGCTGGATATCAGCCCTACCGTGTCTATTGGAAGATCTCCAACAGTTATTACGTGATGCGCTGGACTTATTGCGCGAGTTGGGCGATGCCAACGATTTCAGTGACTGCTCGTATTGGGACCTTCCCTCTATTACCCCACATTGGCAGAACCGTGATTTAAGTGAATGGGTACACTTAATTGAACTGCTCCGTGATGCTTGGCTAGCAGTTCGCGTCAACGATAGCGCTCGCGCGACACGTATCGCCCAAAGCTGGATCGAATTGCCATACCCTACCTTCAAGCGTTTAGCTTTGTTTGCCGCCAGTCAGGATGACTGCATAATGCCCGAACAGTGGGTCGATTGGCTGGTGAACGAAGAAGCATGGCTGCTTTGGTCTATAGAAACACGGCGGGAGGTGTTCAGACTGTTCGTTCTGCAAGGGCGGTATTTGTCAGGAGCCGCCCAGAAGCGTTTAGAAGTGGCCATCTTGAATGGACCTCCGCGCGAGATATACCGAGACGATCATGAAGAAGATCAGTGGCAAGAATTTATGGCTCACTCTGTCTGGTTATACCTGGCTAAGCTGAATATCTCAGGCTGCATTTTGGGTGAGTCGACAGCTGCGCGCTTGGAAGTAATTTCCGATACGTATCCGGACTGGCGTTTGGCGACTAACGAGAGAGACGAGTTCTCGAGCTGGATGAGTGGTACTGGCGATCCAGATTACGAGGATCGCATAAAAGTTAATATTGCCCCTCGCAAGCGACAGGACTTGACTACGTGGCTTAAAGAGAAAGCTCCCAAACGACGAGCTTTCTATGAAGATACCTGGCGTGATGTTTGCCGCACGCGCTTTTTTCACAGTTTGTTCGCGTTGTGTGATTTGTCGCAGGATTGCATATGGCCCGCAGACCGTTGGCGTGAAGCTCTACAAGTTTGGGCCGAAGAAGGCATGGTGCTTCGCTCTTGGCGGTACGCAGCACCACTGCTGCAATCAATGCCCGATGATGTGCTTCAAAAGGTTATCCACAGTGTTACGTGGTGGTTACAGGAGGTATCAAAGTCTATAAATCGCCACGAGAGTCTTCTAAAGAATTTATGCCATCGAGTGTTAACACTACCCCTTGAAACTGATCAAAGTTCCCTTGTTAACCGTAATGATGACGAAACCAATGACCTCGTTGGATCTGCGATAAATCATCCCGTCGGACATGTAACGCAGGCACTTATCAATCTTTGGTTCAAACAGAACCCTAACGATAGCGATCTGCTTCCTGCCGACCTTGAGCCCATTTTCACTGCACTATGCGGCACAGAGGTCGAACAGTTCCGCCCCGCGCGGGTAATAATGGGTTCTCGGCTGATTTCATTTTTCCGTGTGGATCGCCTCTGGACCGAACAGCACCTTTTGCCTCTGTTCGATTGGAGTAATCCCTTAGAAGCAAAAGCTGTCTGGGAGGGGTTCCTATGGTCTCCCCGTTTGTATCAGCCGTTGCTTATTGCTTTCAAGCCACAGTTCTTGGAAAGCGCAAAACACTACGGCAATCTTGGCAAGCATAAGCAGCAATTCGCTGTTTTCCTGACCTACGCAGCATTGGATCCTACTCAAGGCTTTACTGTCGATGAGTTTCGATCAGCAATAGGGGCGTTCCCACAAGAAGGCTTGGAGAGATCCGCTCAGGCCCTTTATCAGGCGCTTGAAGGCGCAGGCGATCAACGTGAGGACTATTGGATAAATCGTGCTCAACCTTTTTGGCAAAATATTTGGCCAAAGTCTCGTAGCTTAGCCACTCCACGAATTGCCCAGTCCTTAGCACGACTGGTCATTGCTGCTAGACGGAAGTTCCCGGCGGCCTTGGATGCGGTGCAGGACTGGCTAAAACCAATTGAGCAACCTCACTATATCATTCGTTCACTTGCCGAATCTGGGCTCTGTAAGCTGTTCCCAGAGGAGGCTCTACAGCTACTGGATTTAATAATTGCCGACCAACAATGGGTGCCTAAGCAGATCGGGGATTGCTTAGACGAGATGGAAGAGGCTGCGCCACAGATTGTTCAAGGTGGCCGTTTCCAGCGACTTAAAGAGTATTTACGTATGCGCGGAATGTAATGGTGGCGTGAGAAAGTGGGTGGTTCAATTCCCTAACCAGCGCATGTTGTTGAGCTGTTTCATTGCTTTTTAAATCAAGGATAAATATGGGCGATTGAATATCAGAATAGTCTCTACGTTCGCTTTTGGTTGCAAGTAGTCTTATATGAATCAAAAATTAATAAGCAGGTGTAGACAATGTCTGTAGGTTAGTATGTTAGCGGTTTTAATTAAGTTTATGGTATATCGACATTAATATTTTTTTATTAAACTTATTTAAATCATTGTCTTATGGCTTTCATTTGGTTCCTGCCAGGACGCCCCCCCAAAAAAAAGCTACCGCCCATTCCCATCAGACAACTATTTGCCCGCTTTGCTATGAAATGGGTACTAGTCCCTGCACCGCGGCCCCATACTGGATCGACAAATAATAATCAAAAGGAAGGGCCGTGATTATTAAATCGATAATTTTAGTGCTGGCCCTATGCGTCTCAAGCGTGGCAAACGCTCAGCAGTCGGTGGCTGCTGCTGACCATTGGCTATCACAAGCCGAGTTGGTCGTGACGTTTGAAGAGAGTCGATGTGACCTAGCGTTCGATACGATGCCGAAAGAATTTTTCCTAGCCCAGGGCGGGTCTGTCGTACGTGCTCCAAAGGCAAGGCCTGTGGTAATGCTTGCATCAACCGTGACTATACCTGCCGACAACCCAGAGGCTGTGCTTGTGATGGTTAACTATAAAGTGAAGTAAAAATATTGATCGGTTTCGCTTTCGTGCGCGGCTTACGTATTGGGGCTGGGGTTGATTACGCTATTCGCGGGGCGGTGGCCAGTGTATGAGGGGATTAACCTGAGAAAATGCTTGAGGGGAAGCGCTTTCGGATATCGCTGAACGTCACATGAATAAGGAGGGGAGTTTCAAAGGTGCCATCCTTGGCTTGCCGCGCGTCCATGTTCCTTCCGCCTAATGTCTATCCCTAGTTTCGTCCTTGAGCAAGTACAACGTACTCCTTGTACGCGGCATGCTTTGGCGTAGGGATACGTTAGCTGATCTGAAGGCGAGATTATGTAAGCTATTTCTGACACGTTTGTAAGATATGGCTTACAAGAGGCAAAAAAAGCTACTAAACGTGATGGGGCGGGGAGCAAACATGAACGACATTGCGGTCTAATATTGCACTGCCTGTCAGATTTAACATTTGTTTTTGGTCCAGTGCGCGCCCTAAGCGTGCGCATTACGCGTATAGTTGGCTTGTTTTTATCAACGGATAGGTAAAGGAAGCAACTGATGAATTTTCATAAGCGCGTTGTCATCGGCGGGGGCATTGCCATGTTGGCGCTGCTGCCAGCCTCATTACTGGCACAAGATGCTCACATTGGCAGTGTGCGCACGGAGTTCAAGCTGCTTGGCCCTAACAATACCATTGAGGTCGAGCGCTTTGACGATCCTAAGGTACAAGGTATTTCCTGCTATCTTTCCTATTCGCAAATCGGTGGTATCTCCGGTGCGGTAGGGCTTGCTGAGGAAGCTAGCGAGGCCAGCGTGGCCTGTCGGCAGACAGGGGAGATCGTGTTTAATCCCGCTGACGTCGAAGAGCAAGAAGTGGTTTTTACCCAGCGCCGCTCGGCCCTGTTCAAAAATATGCGCGTCGTTCGCATGCACGATAGCGAAACCCAAACCTTTGTGTACCTTACCTACAGCACTAAATTGGTGGATGGGTCACCTAAAAATGCCATTAGCGCTGTCAATTATGGGGATTTTTGAACTGGGCGGTTGATGATCTAACGGCATTGCTTGAAGCCGTTCTTACCCCTGTGCTCTTTACTCCATCATCACTCAATCACGACTTGACCATGGCGGTCGGAATACCGCTATGGGTGTGGAGCTGATGTGCTTAGCGGGCGTTGCCTAGCGTCTGTGTCCAGTAGGTTTCATAGCGTGATTGGGGGTTGCGCGCTTTTGCCATGCCCATCTCGGTAAACGTACCGTTCATGATGTTTTGGCAGTGGCCAGGGCTTGCCAACCAACCTTCCACAACGGCAGAGGCTGATGTGTGCCCAGCGGCGATATTTTCACCCACGGCTTGCCATACGTAATCCTGGTGATTGATACGCTGCTCAATCCCGCTGCCATCCGGCGCGGTATGGCTGAAATAGTCATTTTCCGCCATGTCTTGAGAGTGTCGTTCAGCCGCTGCTTCCAGCTTACAATTCCAAGTTAACGCATCCACTGGCTCAAAGTATTGCTCGCCGCACTGCCGCTGTTGGCTGCGTGCCTTGTTGATCAGCGTGAGCATGGCCTGCTTTTGATCAGTGAGTTCACACTGGCTTTCCGCGCTGGCGTCATCGCCAGTAGATTCGCCGCTCGCCAGTGCACTGCTGGCACCCATCAGCATTGCCAAACTGAAAAGCACCCCGCAAGCGGGGTGCTTATAGAGGCGATTAGCCGCCGAATTTTTCATTCTCACCTAGATCCGGTGTGGCATCTTTTTTGAGGTTAGCTTTCGCTATTTCATAAAGCTGGAAGGTTTTGCTCTCTTTGGCCTTCCAGTGCTCACCCATGTGTACTTTGATTTCTAACAGTGCCACGTCTGGGTCATCTTTACCTTCAGGAAACCAAGCCGCCACGAAGGGGTTCCAATATTTTTCGATAAGGTCACGGTTGTCGATCAGGTTGGCTTTACCGGATAGCGACACGTACACACCGTCTTCCTGATCAGAAAAGCTCAGACACACATCGTGGTCACTTTCGGTTTCAATCACTTTTTCAGCGCTGCGACGCGTAAAGAACCATAACGTGCCGTCGTACTATTCTTGCACTAAGTGCATGGGGCGAGCTCGGGGGGTATCGTGATCCGAGGTGACGAGCATACCCACTTTGATATCCTTGATCATCTTCCAGATCTTTTGCTTATGTTCAGGGCTGGACATAACTTCACACTCCTTATGAATTGGTACAACTTTTATCCTAGCTGACATTACCGACCCCGGCAACCATCGTCCGATTTCCGCGCCTATGGCGGAGCTCAGTGGGGGCTATGTCGCCTCGGTAAAGTAGCCTTGTAGAGTAGCCACCATCACCTTACCCCACTAAGCTAAACACCAATGTGCCAGTAATCATTAGGAGGCTGTCATGCCGTTAAGTTCAACGCGACGTGCAACCGGGATGAAAATGAAAGCGCAGCGCGTATGCCTATTCACCGTTTTCTTGGTCGTGGCGGGCTGTGCCACGCAAAAGGGTGGTGAGCACTCCCCAAACCCAATGACCCAGCGCGCCGCCGAGTATTGTGAAAGCTTGGGGGGTGAAACCGAAGTACAAGAAACGCGCCTGGGAACGGGGCGTTATTGCCGCTTGCCGGATGGCCGGGTCGAAAATCAGTGGCAGCTTTACCGCTCTGAACGTCTCGATAATGACTAGCGCCTTTTTGGTACCCTTTATGACCGACGTTGAGTATAGCGATGCGTCTTAATTACCAAGGCCCACTCCCGGAAATGGTGGGCTTTTTATTGTTACCGCAGTATTCGATGATGGCTTTTTTTGCCGCCGTGGAGCCTTTGCGGATCGCGAATCGCATTGCAAACCGCCCGTTGTTCGATTGGACGCTGATCAGTGCAGATGGCGGGCCGGTAACGGCGTCTAACGGCATGACGCTGATCGCCGACCAGGCAACGTCTGAGGTACACCACTTACCGTCGTTAGCGGTATGCAGTGGCTTTACGCCAGAAGCGCATCTTAGCCGGCCGCTAATGGCCTGGCTTCATCAGTTGGATCAGGCCGGCTGTTGCCTGGGCGGTATCGACACAGGCGCGTTTTTGCTCGCGGCAACCGGCCTGTTAAAGCACGAACGAGTGGCGCTGCATTGGGAGAGCCTGCCGGCCTTTCGTGAGCGCTTTCCCGGTATTGAAACCACCGATGAACTGTATGCGCTGGGCGATCGGCGTTTCTCTTGTGCAGGTGGGGCAGCGGCCATGGATATGTCGCTGGAAGTGATTGCACGGCGCCATGGCGCAAAATTGGCCATCGATGTTTCCGAGCAACTTATCCATGACCGTATCCGCACCCGTAGCGACCAGCAGCGCATGGCATTGGTAAAACGCCTGGGGACGCATAACCGGCGAGTGGTGGAGGCGGTGGCGCTCATGGAGCAGAACTTGGAAGAGCCACTTGCGCTCGAGGACGTTGCCAGCCGGGTAGAGGTGTCGGTTCGCCAGTTGCAGCGCTTATTCGAACAAGAGTTGGAGGTCACCCCGCGCCAGTGGTACCTGCAGCTGCGCATTAAGCGCGCCCGGCGGCTGCTGGCCGAAACAGATTTGGCGGTACTCGCGGTAGGCTTAGCCTGTGGGTTTAGCTCCTCATCGAGCTTTGCGCGCGCCTTTCGCACGCATTATGGGTATTCACCCCGGCAAGTGCGAGAAAAAGCGAAAGAGGCGGCAGAAATGTCGTCTAATGGCGGTGAAGTGTCGCTTAGTGACTAGTAGTGGGGAGGCAGCCGCGCATACTGACTGAACCCAATAAATAAGAGGTTCTCTGCTATGTCCTTTCCTGCCAAGTCTTTCGTTGCCAAGTCGCTGTCGCTCAAAGCGGGCTTTTTACTTTCGGCGTTTGCTGCCACGCCTGCCATGGCAGAGCTCGATGAGCTGCGCTTTGGTGTGCCGCCTTGGCCCGGTGTCACGGTTAAGTCAGAAGTGGCTGCGCAACTGTTGGAGACGATGGGTTACGAAACGCGTCAGCAAGATTTGGCCGTGAGCGTGATTCTGGAAGGCTTGTCGCGTAACGATCTGGAAATCTATCTAGGCGGCTGGTATCCGGTACAGACGGATATGGTAGAGCCGTTGGTTGCGGACGGGAAAGTCGAAAAAGTGGTTTCCAATATCAGTGGCGCCAATTCGGGTTTGGTGGTGCCTCAGTACGTTTACGATGCCGGTGTCACCACGGTGGCTGAATTGGCCGCCCATTACGATCAGTTCGACGGTGAAATCCAGGGCATCGAAGCGGGTACCGGGATCAATGAGGCGATTCTAAACGCGATCGACAATGACCTCGCGGGGCTGGGTGATTGGCAACTGCGCGAAAGCTCGACCTCGGCCATGCTTGCCCAGGCAGAGCAAAAAATGGCTGACGAGGAGTGGGTGACGTTTGTCGGTTGGGAACCGCACTGGATGAACGTAAGCTTCGATTTAGCCTATTTGGCGGACAGCGATGACGCGGGTGTCGCTGCAATTGAAAGCACGGTGTGGACCATTACGCCTGCCAGCCTGGCTGAGGAAGCCCCCCAAGCGCACCGCTTTCTATCCCAGTACGTGGTCGCCATTGAAGACCAGAACGAGTGGGTGCACGAATACAGCTATGAAGAGCGCCCAGCTGATGAAGTGGCCCAAGAGTGGATTGGCAACAACTTAGATACCGTTGCCGCTTGGATGGAAGGTGTCGAAACCCGCGAGGGTGAATCCGCCATCGAGCAGGTAAGGGCTCAGTTCGGCGCTTAACCGCCCGATAACCTAGCCCCCACGACGCCCCACGAAAAGCGCCTTATGGTTTAAGGCGCTTTTTTAGTGCCTGACAAAACGCCTGCCAGGCGTTCCCCATCTCGGCTAATTGAGATTGAGCATGAAGGGCGCCATGCACCATCTGCGGTGCGCAGCGATAGCCTATCGAGGCACCTTCAAGGCGCCATTCTGCCGCCGCGGCTTCGATTGGCCGCGTCAACGGGTCGTGCTCTACGGTAAGTATTTCGATACCCGAAGCCGGTGGGCTGCGATCCCGCTCAGTGGCGATGATTTCTGGGCATTGCGCCCGAATGCTCACTATATCGCGACGTGACAGTAGCGGTGCATCCTTCCCCAGGCACGCCAGGGAAAGCTCACCGACCGGTGGATAGATTAACCCCAGCGGCGGTGCATCGTTCAACGAGTGGGCAAGGTCAATCGCGAGCCGCCCGCCCGCACTATCACCGACCAGGGCGCTTGGCTGAAGGGCATCTAATACCGTACGGCACTCTGCCAGCATGACGGGGTAATCTACTTCTGGCGCAAGCCGGTAGTTCACGCTGACCACTTCGTGATTGAGCGCCTGGGCCAAGCTGGCGGCGGTGCCATGGTGGCTATCGACGGAGCCAATCGTAAAGCCTCCCCCATGGATAAACAGTATGGCGCCAGGCGTGGATGACTGGGGAATAAAACGGCGCACGCTGACGCTTTCTATCACGCTATCTTCAACCCGCATGCCGTCTGGGCCGGGTGGGGTGAAGGTGCTGCAAAGTTTATCGTAGGCGCGCCGTGCTTGGGGTAATGGCATGTCTGCCATTACCTCGAGCCCCGCGCCAAAGCGCTGATTAAACGCCTCTACGTTCATCGCGTGGGCTCCCTGTTAACGACGAATGCCGATAGAGCGGCCAGCCAACTCCGGCCAAGCGTCGCGGTTTGCACTAGGGAGTTCGGCGATGCGCTGTGTGACCGCTTCGGGGAAGGGGCTTGGTCGGCCTGATGCTTGCTTCATGCCCATCAGCATCTGCTCGCTGGTGGCCAACAGATTGGCCTCGTCATCGAACATAGCGAAAAACACGTGCAGCCGTTTGGCATCGCTATCTAGCAGCGTTAGATCAATAGTGAGCGGCTGGTCTTGATGCGCTTCACGCCGATAGCAGAGATGCGTTTCCAGGGTATAGATCGTGTAGCCATAGTGTTCACGGCCTGCTTCATCCAAGCCTATCTGATCAATCAGCGCTTCACAGGCCTGGGAAAAGACGCGGGCATACGCCGCGTCGTTCATGTGTCCGTTGTAGTCGACCCAGTCAGCAACGACCTGGGTTTCCAGAATGATCATTAAATACGCCCCTTTAAGCCTTCGGCTTCCGGCCAGTATTTCTGTACTACTTCCATCAGCTCGACTAAAAAGTCATCCCTGCGGCGATCCAGCGTCGCGACCGAGCGGCCAGCTGTCTGGTGTTCGCAGCCTTCGACCACTTTATCGATCAACTCATCGGTCAGCTCGGGGGCTTCCAGCTTGGTCCAGGGCAGTTTTAAGGCGGGACCAAACTGCTCCAGCATGTGGCGCATGCCGGGTTCGCCACCGGCGAGGTGGAAGGTGAGGAAGGTGCCCATCAGCGACCAGCGCAACCCGCAGCCGTAAACAACGGCGGCATCGATCTCTTCGGTGGTGGCCACGCCATCGTTGACCAAGTGCAGGGCTTCCCGCCACAGCGCTTCCATCAAGCGGTCGGCGATATGGCCTTCAATCTCACGGCGAACCACCAGCGGGCGCATGGCGAGCGATTGATACAGCCCTTGGGCACTTTCGATCTGCGTGGGCTGGGTGGCCTCACCGCCCACCAGCTCGACCAAGGGGAGCAGATACACTGGGTTGAAAGGGTGGGCGACGATCACGCGGCCAGGCGCTGTTTGGCACTGCTGCTGTAGGTCGGTAGGTTTGAAGCCGGAGGTAGACGAGCCAATGATCACTTCCGGTGCGGCAGCCGCATCGATAGAGGCCAAGATCTCTTGCTTGAGCGGCAGGCGCTCGGGCACGTTTTCCTGAATCAAGTCAGCGCCATCCACGGCATTTTCAATCGTATCCGCAAAGGTCAACCGCCGAGGGCTCGCATTGGCTGCCAAGCCGAGCTGGGTTAACGAGGGCCAGGCATTATCGATAAACGATTGGGTGCGCGCTGGCGCGTTGGGGTCCGGGTCGAAAGCGACGACGTCCCACCCTTGGGCGAGGGCGCGGACGATCCAACCGTTGCCAATCACACCGGTACCAATAACGGCTAAGCGGCTCATGCTTCACCTCCTGCTGTGTTACCCATGATACGTCCGCTCACCGGGTCGCGTAGTTTGAGATGCGCGCGGGTTTCTGCGGGGGTCATGACGCGGGCGCCGAGGTTTTCGATAAGGGTGGACGCTTTTTCGACCAGTTGGCCGTTATTGGCCAGAACGCCTTTTTCCAGAAACAGATTGTCTTCCAGGCCGACGCGGGCGTGGCCCCCAAGCAGCACCGCTTGGGCTACCATCGGCATTTGATGGCGGCCAATGCCGAAGGCGGCCCAGTTGGCGTTGGTAGGTAATTTGTTGCGCATGGCCAGCATCGTTTCGGTGTCCGCTTCGGCGCCCCAGGGGATACCCAGGCAGAGCTGATAGAGCGGGTCGCCATCGATCAGACCCTCTTGCTGAAGCTGGCGGGCAAACCAGACGTGGCCCAGGTCAAAACACTCCAGCTCCGGCTTAACGCCAGCGGCTTGAACGAGGCGGGCGTGCTCGCGCAGCCAGTCAGCCGGGTTGACGTAGACCATGTCGCCAAAGTTTAGGCTGCCACAATCCAGCGTACACAGTTCGGGTAGCAGTTCGCCCACCGGGGCATGGCGTTCTGCGGGCGTTTGGATATCGGTGCCGGGTCCGCCGCGAGTGGGGTCTGTGGCATCGGGTATCCAATCGCCGCCGCCGCCCGCCGTGATATTCATGACGATATCCACATCCGCTTCACGTACGCGCTCCATTACTTCGCGGAACTGGTCGGTGGAGTGGCTGATGCCACCGGTTTCCGGGTCGCGAACGTGGATATGCGCGATGCTGGCCCCGGCGTGAGCCGCTTCGATGCAGGACGCTGCGATGGCCTTGGGGGTGACGGGAACGTTGGGATTTTTGGCGGTGGTGTCACCGGCGCCAGTGACGGCACAGGTGAGGATGACATTGCGATTCATGGCGCGCTCTCTAGTAACGATTTATTCGCTTACTAGTGTGTCGCGGTGAGCAGAGAATAGTTGTCGTAATGCGTCATTCACTGTACATAAATGGCAATTTTTGGCCTGTGGGGCGCTCGCCACCACGTTTTAAGCCCTCGGAATGCTTGCCTGAGATATTCTGATCAAGCACTCACTGAGAAGACGTATTGACCGCTTTGATTGCCGATCTAAACTCAATAAGCGCGTGCAAGGTTAACAACAATTACAAACAACGTACGGAAGGAGTGCTTGCCATGTACCCGAAACCCACACTGCGACCGCTAGGTGCCGCCATCGCCGCGGCGGTCATCGCCGGTTTACCGGCAGTCACGATTGCCGCTGGCCCTGAACTGAGCCAAACCGAGGTGTTGTCTGGCCTTGAAAATCCCTGGGATATGGCCTTTTTGCCAGATGGCACGATGTTTTTCACCGAACGCTGCCGTGGCCTGTCGGTGCGGCTCCCCGATGGCGATGTTCAACATCTGCTAGGCATGGAAGGCACCGATGACTATGCCACGACCGCCGAGGATCTTGTCTGCCAGGGGCAGGCGGGAATGAACGGGGTGGCGATCGATCCCGATTTTGACAAAAATCGCACGATCTATGTGTACTCGGCGTCCAACATGTCTGAGCCGCGCACCAATCGCGTGCTCCGCATGACGGTCAACAGCGATTTTGATGAGGTCGCCGATCGCACCGATATCGTCGAGGACATTCCCTACAAGCCTGAAGCGACCGACCACCCCTTCGGTGATGCTGGCGCCCATAATGGTGGACGAATCCGTTTCAGCCCGGAAGATGGCTATCTGTATGTGACGACTGGCGATAACCATAACAGCGAGATTCCTCAGTCGCCGGACCGTTTAGGGGGCAAGGTGCTGCGCATTGATCGTGATGGCAATGCTGCTGAAGGTAACGAGCCGCCGGAAGGGTTTGACCCACGCATCTATACCTATGGCCACCGCAACGTTCAGGGCATTACCTTCCACCCAGGCACCGGCCAGCCAATCGTGACCGAACATGGCCCTTGGCACTCCGATGAGATCAATGCGCTGGTCAATGGTGGCAACAGTGGTTGGGATCCGAAACCCAACATGGCGGGTCGTGGCGATTGCCCCGATGATTACTGCGGTTATGAACCCAATCAGGGCGAAGGGATGGACCCTAAGGAGCGGGCGGCCTATATGCCGGTAACCGACACCGAGACCTACCCCGATGCCATGAAACCGGCCTGGGGCAACGATGGGCTTTCCCAAGGCATCTCCTCTGCCGAGTTTCTAACCGGTGAGCAGTGGGGGGAGTGGGATGGTCGTCTGATCGTTGGCTTTTTGGGGATTGGTTTTGGCGGCACCCCCGTTGGGCAACGCATCAACGTCATTGATATTGCCGAGGACGGTCTGTCGGTTAACGACGTGGCCGAAATGTCCCCACCCATGGGGGCGGCACGTTTCCGCTCGATAGTGCTAGGGCCGGATGGCGACCTGTACACCGCCGTTGATGAAGGCAGCATTTACCGCATCACGCCGGAATGAGCCATGGGCAGCCGCGCTGAACGATAACAGTGCGGCTGCTTGCTTACCGCCGTATTGGTTCAAGCGCCATTGAGAGGGAACAAGGTCATTATGAAGAGATTATGCTTTTTCGTTGTTGCGACGGCACTGACGGTGGCGTCGGCCGGTGTGCAGGCTGCCGATAAGGCCGCGGGAGAATCGATGTACGCCGATGCCTGCGCCCAATGCCACGGCCCTTCCAGAAAGGGGATGGCCAGCTTTCCATCCTTAACGGGCCGGAGTGTGGATTACATCACCTCTCGGCTTGAAACCTATCGTGCCGGCGAGCGGGTCGGCTCGAACTCCGCGTTGATGATTCCCAATGCGGCCGATTTATCGGACGATGACATTGCCAATCTGGCTGCTTATATCGCCGATGATACCGAGTAACAAAATACGGGCGTTTGGCAGGCGCTGCTGCCTCCATTGAGCCACCCAGGCTGTATAACCTCGGTTTGTTAATAGCCGGTCATTTCCAGGTAGCCCTCGCCACGCGGTTCGCCACTGGCGTGGTCGTTGACCTCCACTTCGCCCTCCCAGTAGGGCACGCTGGTGGTCATCCAGCGGTTGGCGTAGGGCGCTTCAACGGTGACATCTATATCGACTGACGGCACTTCCAGACGCCAGCGAGTAGGAATATCACGGCCAGCCACGGCAGAGGTGGCTAGCGGAGTCATGGTTATATCCGCGTTGGTCAGTGAGGTGGTTTGGCCTTGGGGCGTTATCCAGGTGCCAGAGCGATAGTCGCTTCCTTCCTCGCCATCACCGCCGCCACGCAGTTGAAACGCCATCAGCTTGTGGCCGTCATCCAGATGAATCGAGAACCAGTCCCAGCCCGATTGGCGGGCATCCAATAGCTGGCTGCTCCACTCGCGATCAAGCCAACCGCGCCCGCTGACCGTTTTGGTCTCACCGTTGAGGGTGACGTTGCCGGTTATCTGCCAGAAGGGCTGGCTGTAATACATCGAGCCCTGGCCATTGGCGGCTTTCTGGCTGAAGCCCTCGCTGCCATGCAGCACCAGCGGCCCTTCGGCAGAAAGCGATAGCGAATAGCCAAAACGCTCAGCGCCTTCGCCGCTGTAGGCGCTGAGCGTCAGGTGGCTAAAGTCGGGGTTAGTGGCTTTTTCGTTGGCTTTTAGCTGCCAGTCATCCAGCCAGGCATGAAAGGGGCTCGCGGTGGCGCCTGCCTGGCTTTGCTGGGGAGTGATCGCTTCTGCCTGTGAATGGCTGCGCCCGAAACGTTCGGCTACCCGATGCTGCTCGCCTTGGGAAATCGCCATGTGCGCCATCCACAGTTGATCTGCCGCCCAGGGCGTCGGGGACGGGCGCTCGCTGGGTGGCATCAGCGCTTGGCGAAAGAGCGTCCACTGAAGGCCTAGTGGCTCGCCGTCGGCGTCTTCCAGATTCGCGGTTAAGTACCACCACTCGATACGGTAATCCGGATGGGCGGCGTGATCCGTTGGGAACGACAGCCGTTGGCTGGGCTCAGCGTGCAGGAAGCCATCGGCATCCTGGCCCAAACCGGCAAAGCCGGCGTTACTCGAGGTTGACGGCTCCTCCGGGCTACAGCCGCTTAAAGTGAGGGCAGTGGTGAGTATTAGCAGTCTGATTAGGCTCATTGGTTGGCCTCTTCCGCCAGCAGCGTGCGCGGCGAGGTGCGCCAGAAGCGAAGCGCCGGTAGTGCTGCCGACAGCAGCGCCACAGTGACCGCAGTCGCCAGCGTAATGGCCATTTCACTGGGGAATAGATAAAGCGGTAATCGCCAGCCGAAGGCGGCGACGTTGATGATGGCGACCAATCCCCAGGTAATGGCAATGCCCAGCGGAATTGCCAGTAAGCCGGTCACCAAGGCCGCGCCCCCCAGCTGTGCCAAGCTGAGTTGGGCAAGCTGAGCGCGAGAAATACCCAGCGCCCAAAGCGGTGCCAGTTGCTGGCGCCGGCTGCGTGCCTGGGCGAGTAGGCTGGCCAGCAGGGCCAGTGCCGCGACCCCTAGGGTCAATACATTGAGTGCGCGGGTGATTGTAAAGGTACGCTCAAAAATCTCGGTGGCGACACGTTTGATCTCGCGCTGGTCGCTCAGCGCATCGCGGCTTAGCTTAAAACGTGCGCTAAGCGCGCTGCGCAGCGCTTCTACATCGGCATTATCGTGCAGCACCACGCCCATCGAGCCTGGCGGCGCCTCAAATCGCCTAGCAAGCTGGGGCGATGCCATGAGCACCTGGCCACTGGGGTTGCCATAGTCGGGGTAAACGGCTGCGATAGGCAGTGTGGCGTTGGCATTCGGGGCATTGATGGTGAGCTGGTCGCCAGGGGAAAGGTTCTCAGCGGTGGCGAGTTGCTCGTTAACGAACACAGCACCTTCATCAAAGGCTGCCCAGGCAGCATGACGGCCTTGTTGAGTGGCCAGCAAGGGCCAGTGCGGCGTTAATGATTCGCCTGGGGTAATGCCGTAAAGCTCGATAGGGGCGCCGAGTGAGCGGCTGCCTTCGGGGATGGTGATAAGCGCTAAGGTGGCATCGCTACGGCGGGTAAGTAGGCGTTCTGCCACTTCTGGCCGCCCCGCCAGCCACGCATCAATCGCTTCATACTGCTCGGCGGGGGCGTTTACATAGAGCGGGGCGACAAGGCGTTGGTCAAGCCAGTCCAAAAAAGTGAGGCGAAAGCCACCGACCATGCTACCGACGCCCAAGTTAGTGGCGAGCGCGATGAGTAGTGCCATCATGGCGAGCGAGAGTTTGGGCAACTGAAGCTGCATATCCGCCATTGCCCAGTGAATCAGCGGCCGCCTTCGGGTGAGGTATGTCAGCGCTTTTAGCACCAAGGCTAGCAAGGGTGGCAGCCATAGCGCGCTGCCTAGAAGCAACGCGGCAATTAGCCCAAAGCCTGCAGCTAAGCCATCCCCTGGCGGCTGAAAGCGTAACCATATAGACAGCGCTAGCGAAACGCCCATCGCGACTGCGCCAGCGATACTCATGAAGGTTAACTGCCGCCGATACCCGCTGCGCCAGGCCTGTAGCTGCCCTAACGCCAGCAGGTTTAAGCGCGCCGCCCGCCACAGCACACTGCTGCCCGCCAGCAAAAGCCCGCCGAGGCTGACTGTGAGCCCGCCTAGCCAGTAATGCCAGGGTAAGCTAAGTTCTCTGCCGACCCCTGCGCCATAGAGTGAGCCCAGGGTGGCGGCAACATCGGGGAGCAGCAGGCGTGCCAGCCATACGCCACTGGCAATGCCCGCCAACGCACCGATCAAGCCGATAACAATGAGTTCGACGCTGAGAGCCAGCACCAGGCTGCGCCCCGAAACCCCCAGCACCCGCAGCGTGCGTAGCATACCCAGGCGCTGCTCCAAGGCGAGGCCTAGGGCGGCTTGCACTATCAATAGCCCTACCACCCAGGCAAGAAGACCTAAGGCCGTCAGGTTTAAATGAAAACTTTCGGTCAGTTGGCCGGCGGAGGCGAGGCTATTGGCGCGGGTGAGTGTTAGCCCGGCGGGCGCATTCGCGAGTGACCCGGGAGCGGCCACGAGTCGCGTTATCGCTTCATCGCTTTGCAGAAGGCGCCCCGCGGCGGCAATATCCATTATTAGCGTATCGGGCGGTAGTGCAGGTACCCGCACGCTTGGCGGCAGCGTTTTACCATCTGCCAGTTCGGAAGTAGTGGTTAATGTATCGGGCGCTACGCGCGTTTGCCACGGCGGCGTTAGAAAATCAGTCAGGGCTCCTGCGGAGTCGGCTTGGGCCAACGCGTTATCACTGGGCAGGGTTAGTGGATCAATGCCGATCAGTGTTAGCCGTGTTCCATCCTGGAGAACGATTTCCCCTTCTAACATGGGAGAAACGGGCAAGCCTGACTGACGTAAGGCGTAGTAATCGGCTTGCGTTAAGGGGGCGCCATCGCGTCTCTCAAGTTGGTCTAACTGAGTGGCAAACAGTGCATCCGCACGGGCATAGCTATCGCGCGCCGTGGCATTGATTGCCTGAATACCGCTCCATAAGGCGCTGGCCACCCAAAGGCCAAGCAGCAGCATGGCTAACTGGCCAGGGTGACGGCGGTAGTGGGTGAGAAGCGTGGCCAGTACCGTGGGCAGCGCTTTGATCATAGCGCCACGCTTACCAATTGGCCGTGGCGCAGATGCAGGCAGTGATCAAGCGGTGCTGCTACTTGTGGGCTATGGGTGACCACCAGCAATGCACACTGGGTTTCATGAATAAGGCTCACGAGCAGTTCAAGCACTTCGCCCGCGGTGGTTTCGTCTAAATTGCCCGTGGGCTCGTCCGCTAGCAACAGGGGCGGGCGCAGCGCCAGGGCGCGGCCAATCGCCAAACGCTGCTGCTGCCCACCGGAAAGCTGTTCTGGGTAACGTTTTTCTAAGCCTTCAAGCCCCAGCCGTTGGATCAGATAGGTGAACCACTCGGCATTTTCGCGATTGGCTAGGCGCGCTTGTAGGCGCAGATTATCGATCACCGTGAGGCTAGGCACTAAGTGAAACTGCTGGAAGACTAAACCCAACGATTCGCGACGTAGTTTAGCGCGTGCGGGTTCGGCTAATGAGGCAACGTTATTCCCTGCCAGGGTGATGCGGCCTGTATCGGGCAGGTCTAACCCGGCCGCTAAGTGCAATAGGGTGGATTTGCCACTTCCCGATTCGCCCATCAAGGCCATGCTTTGGCCCGAGGCTAGGTGAAAAGAGACATTATTGATTACGTTTAACGAACCTTGAGGCGTTGTGTAGGTTTTGTGTACCTGATGAAATTCCAGCATAAGCTGCCCTTTTGGTGATGCAGCGCTCTAAATGCAACGCCGATGGGCTAGTCATCGATAGGCGTCATCGGTTGGCTGCGCTCGCCGTAAACCGCTATTCCGCCGCGACCTGTTCGTTTGATGAAGTACATGCATTTATCGGCCGCATCAATAAGTTCATCGGCACTGGCAAAGCCTCCATCATCTGTGCAGGCTATTCCAATAGAGACCGAAACATGAATAGGATTTTCCCCATTGCTGGCCATAGGCGTTTGTTCAAGCCGTTGAATAATTCTTCTAGCGAATACATGGGCAGCTTTGGCGTTTTCATCCGGTAAAATTATCAGGAACTCTTCACCGCCCCATCGTCCGGCTAGATCCCCTTCACGAATCAATGCCTGGAGCGTTTTGCCAAATTTTTCGAGCACTTGATCGCCCATTTGGTGCCCGTATTGGTCATTTAGTTTTTTGAAGTGATCTAAATCGATAAATACCACTGACATGATGCGCGCCTGTTCTTGGCATAAAACGAAGCGTTTTTGCATCTGCTCTTCAAGCCAGGAGCGATTAGCAAGGCCGGTCAACGTATCTGTCCGCGAACGCTCTTCCAATTTATCCTGCCGATGGCGTAAAGATGCCAACTCAGCCTGTTGAACATCTAGACGTGCATTAAGCTGTAGCGTTTGACGAAAGAGCAGTTGTTGAGCTTCAGCCAATAGGGATTCGTTGTCCTGCATGGGTGGCGCCGCCATTTGCAGCATGTCGGCTAGCGCCGGCAACTGTTCCTGAATATTTTCTAATAACAGGCGTAAAGAAATCGAGTGAGCGTTCTGATAAGTTTCAAACTCTCTAATAACCGTAACCAGAGATTGTGCGGGATGTGACGATAACCAAGCATCGGCAATAGGGCCGGAGAGCTGAATGCAGAGCATATCTGGAGCAGCGATGTCGTATTCGCGATGGCTGTCTCCAATACGCTGAGCGAGCGGAGTAGGAACTCCCCACTTTGCGGCAAGCCAAGCGCCAACTTGAGAGTGGTCACAGCCAAAAAGCCGCTCTTCTGATTCAGTTAGCTGCCGATGAGACAGGGCCTCTTCATTATATAAATTGCTAATTTCTGATGGATAAGTGGCCCTCAGCGCCATGATGCCAATATCTTGAAGTAGTGCTGCTGTGAATACCGCCCCTGACTTATCAGGACATAAGTGGAGGGCGAGGTGGCGTGCAGCTAATGAGGCGATGATGGAGCGCATCCATACATGTTGATAATGTGTATCGACACCCTTATTTTGCAGTAGGCTAAAGCTCATCACGGCAGCCAGCGTGGCGTCCAAACCTAAGCGTGCGGTCGCCTCCTGACAGGCGTGCACTTTGGTGTGAGTGCGTGAAAAAAAAGCGCTATTAGCGAGCGTAATGATACGCATGGTCAAGGCAGGGTCACGCTCGATAGCATTGGCGTATTCGTTAACCGAAGGGTTTTCAGTGCGCGCTATTTTTAAAATTTCAACAGCAACTGAGGGTAGCGTTGGCAAGTCTTGGCATTTGAGTAGGTCAGCTACCAAAAACGTAGGCAATTCAGTCGTCAAGACCAAGTCTTTTGAATTGTCGGATGTCTGAATTACCTGCATTACTCTCTCCTTGACGCGTATTTGCCAGCTTCAACACAGCCTAGAGCCTTACCTGGCAGTTCTTAAGCGGTGATGATTTTATTCAGTCGTTTGTAACAAGCCATCATAACGCAGCAAGGCTTTGAAAGGGATACGTATCAAGCTATCGGCTTCGTTTCTGCTTTTTTTAGTCCGCAGCCCATAGGCACTTGAAAATATCGCTATTTTTCGATGTATTGATCGAAGGTAACATTTCGTTCTTCTCTGTGCGTAGTTTTTACCCTAAATTTTCTAGGGAATGGTTATCGGATCGGAGGCATTAGATTTATCTGATTAACATAGTTTTACTTTGGTTGTAATTTTGTTTTTATATAAACATGTTTTGTATAGGAAGGCAGTGGTTACTTAAGCACTTTTTTAGGCGCTTATATGTAAGCGGATATTCGAGCAACAGCCTATAAACCCTGCTGAACCAAGCGGTATAGATCATGCAAATAGGAACGGATAAATTTATTATTGATTTATGATTAAACGTTGTGTAAGCGATGCTGATTATGGATGTTGATGAGCGTGCTAATTTGAATAGCTGTAATTGTCAAAAAATGTCACAAGAGTATGCTTTCTTAGATACTTTAATTAAGTAAAGCCCCATAGTTACTAGGTGGAATGAGCACCAATAAAAAGTAGGGGGCAAACATGCGTCATAATGGTTATATTTCTCAAGTGAACTATGCTATCAATCCTGAAGATTTCTTAATCTCAAGAACTGATGCTAATGGATATATTACTTATGCAAATCCACGCTTTATTGAAGTCAGTGGCTTTGAAGCTAACGAGCTTATAAATGCACCTCATAATGTGGTTCGTCACCCCGATATGCCGCCAGAAGTTTACCGAGATATGTGGGAAACATTGCGGGCAGGCTCCGCTTGGCAAGGCTATGTCAAGAATCGCCGTAAAAATGGCGATCACTACTGGGTTCATGCGAACGTGGTGCCGGTGGTTGAAAAAGGGGTACTGCAAGGATACGCCTCTTTACGCTCATACGCAGGGGAAGAGAAAGCCCGGTATTTTGAAAATATTTATCGTCAAATGCGTGAAAAAACGTGCCCTTACTACGTTAAGAGAGGCCAGTTAAAGCGGCGTGGATTATTAGGTAAGTTGCCCAGTTTTAGTATTGGGAGTATACGTTCACGTGTAGTTTTCGCTAGCGCTATCGGTATGGCGCTGCTTATTGCCAGTAATCTGGCGGGTGCTTACTTAGCGTTGCCAACGTGGCAGGCGGGCATTGTTTCATTTGCGCTGGGTATGCTGCTGTTACTTATCAATGTAGGGCTCTTAGGGTCACTATCCCGGTCAGCAAGTTCGTTGAAAGAGTTTGCGCTGCAGTTGGCGGCAGGAAACTTAAACGCTGCAATACCTTCGGCTAAGCGCCACTCTTTGCGTTCCACGTTAGAAGCCCTTCAACTGATGCGGCGCTCGTTACTGTCAATGGCCAACGACATTCAGCGCAATATGGAGGTTATTACCCCCGTCGTACATGAAATCGTTAATAACAACAGTAATATGGCGAACCGACTTGAGCAACAGGCGAGCGCTGTACAGCAAACCGCTGCCAGTATGGAGGAAATTTCCAGCACTGTACGCCAAAGTGCAAGCAATGCGCAGTTGGCTAGCCAAGCGGCCGATAGCAATCTGCATGAGGTAGACACGGCAACTCGATTAACCGATGAATTAACGAATGCGATGGATGACTTGACGTCGAAGTCAGAGCGAATGCGAGTGATGGTGCAAACCATCGATGCTATCGCTTTTCAAACCAATATCTTGGCGCTCAACGCTTCAGTCGAGGCGGCTAGAGCCGGGGAGCATGGCCGGGGATTTGCCGTGGTGGCGCAGGAGGTTCGTAAGCTTTCCAACCAAACCGCTGAAGCCGCTAAAGAAGTACAGCGTATGATCGAAGGTACCAATCAGAGCGTGCTGGAGAGTGTTTCCCACACCCGTGAAACGCGTGCGGCTACGCTTAGGATCCGGCACGCAAGCCAAAAAGTGAATGATTTGATGGATGAGATTACCCGTGCCGCCCACGAACAAAGTGATGGGGTAACGCAAGTTGGCTTGGCCATCACGGAGATCGACACCACCACTCAGGCAAGCGCGAGTGACATGGAAAGTTACCGCCGAGTTGCCGGTGCGTTGCAGGGGGAGGCGACATCGTTAAGTAACAGTGTGAATGCATTCCGTACCTCTCAAAGCAGCCAAACGCACGTGAATGATTTTGGGGTGGGTAAGTCAACCTCTCTGATGACTGTTAGTACCCCTAAAGCGCGTATTTCCCAGCCAGCATTTTGATGCGCCCCGTTCTATACATCTGGTTCATAAGTCTGTTTTAAAACCTCTGCGGTTAGGCGTCGACTAAAGGCTAAGCATCTTAGCCTTTTTTTATTTTCTGACTACTACCATACTAGTCATATCAGTTCCTGTCGCTAATCGTCATGGGCTTCTCTATTAGGATCAGGTGCAATGCAGACGACATTACAAACGCTATGGCAGGAAACCCATGAAGGGGAATCGGTTCGCCAACGGCTATTTCATGTGCTGAGGCAGTCGATCATTCAGATGGTGCTGGCACCTGGTCAGGCGCTGTCGGAAAAAGAGCTTGCCGACACCTTTTCGGTGAGCCGACAGCCGGTGCGGGAAGCTTTCATAAGGCTATCTGAAGCTGGGCTGGTAGAGGTGAAGCCCCAGCGTGGCACCTATGTGGTCAAGATCTCCCAGCAGGCGGTGCTCGAGGCGCGTTTTGTTCGTGAGGCGGTTGAAGTTGCCATTGTAAGGCTGGCCGCCGAAAAAGGCCTTGAGCCAACAGTGCTAACCGATTTGCACGATCTGTTAGCCCGCCAGCGTCGCTGTATTGAACCGAATGACAACGATCGATTTTACCGTCTTGATGAAGCCTTCCACCGCACGCTTTCTCTAGGGGTTAAACAGCACGCCGCCTGGAAAGTCATCGAGGAAGTTCGTGCGCAGCTTGACCGGGTACGCTACCTGAGCGTGCCCCATAGCACTCCGTTGGAACGGCTTGTGGATCAGCACGCCAGCATCGTTGCTGCCATCGAGGCCCGAGACACCCAGCAAGCTGAAGAAGCGATGTCACTGCATTTGCGTGAAATTTTGGTCTCTATGCCCGACCTAGTGCGTCGTTTCCCCGCGATGTTTGAAGGAAAAACAGCATTCGAAGAACAACAAAGCCCAGCCCTGAAACAGGAGACGATCCAATGAAAATTGAGCAGGCTTATACCATTGTGACCTCGCCGGGACGCAATTTTGTGACACTGAAGATTGTGACCGATCAGGGTGAGTACGGCATTGGTGATGCAACGCTCAATGGGCGTGAAATGGCCGTTGTGGCTTACCTGGAGGAGCACGTTATCCCGACATTAATCGGCCGTGACCCTCAGCGCATCGAAGACATCTGGCACTACCTTTACCGCGGTGCTTACTGGCGTCGTGGCCCCGTGACCATGAGTGCGATTGCTGCCGTTGATATGGCGCTTTGGGATATCAAAGCGAAGCTTGCGGGTATGCCGCTGTATCAATTATTAGGGGGTAAGAGCCGTGACCGAGTAATGGTGTATGGCCATGCGACGGGACGCGATATTGACGCGTGCCTGGAAGAAGTCGCTCGTCATGTGGCTGAGGGCTATAAAGCGGTGCGCGTTCAAGCCGGCGTGCCCGGTATTGCGAGTATTTATGGTGTTGCCAAAAAGGATGGTGAGCCTTATGAGCCTGCCGATGCTGATTTGCCCGCCGAGCACGTGTGGAGTACCAGTAAATATTTAAATCATGTGCCTAAACTATTTGCCGCCGTGCGTGAGCGGTTTGGTGACGATTTGCACGTGTTACACGATGTTCATCACCGCCTGACGCCTATTGAAGCTGCTCGGTTAGGTAAAGAAGTAGAGCCCTATCATCTATTTTGGCTTGAGGACTGCGTACCTGCTGAAAATCAGGAAGCGTTTGGCCTTATCCGACAGCACACCACCACACCGCTGGCCGTGGGTGAAGTCTTTAACAGTCTGTATGACGCCAAAGCGCTGATTGAAAATCAGTGGATCGACTATATCCGCGCCACTCTGACGCATGCTGGCGGCATTACCCATATGCGGCGTATTGCTGATTTAGCGGGCCTTTATCATGTACGTACCGGCTTCCATGGTCCGACGGATCTTTCGCCAGTTTGCCTGGGCGCGGCGATTCATTTTGATAGCTGGGTGCCCAACTTCGGTATTCAGGAATATATGCCGCACACCCGCGCCACTGACGAGGTCTTCCCCCACGACTATCGCTTTGAAGATGGCCATTTCATCGTTGGCGAAAAGCCGGGGCACGGTGTGGATATCGATGAGCGGTTAGCCAAGCAATACCCCTACAAGCGTGCCAGTCTGCCCGTTAACCGGTTAGAAGACGGCACATTGTGGCACTGGTAAAGGAGGCCATCTAGATGAAAGCATTTCAGGTAAAGGCGCCGCATGACTATCAAGTCGTGGAAATTGAGCCGCCCAAGGTGGCTGCGGGTGAAGCATTGGTACGCGTCGCATTTGCCGGTATCTGCGGCTCGGATATGCACATTATCCATGGCGACAACGCCTTTGTGCGTTTTCCGCGCATCACCGGCCATGAGTTCGCCGGGGTAGTGGAAGCGGTAGGAGAGGGTGTGACTGACGTATCCGTCGGGGCTCGCGTGTGTGTTGACCCGGTTATCAGCTGCGGCAACTGCTATCCATGCCGAATTGGCCGCCCCAATGTGTGCAGTTCGCTTGAAGTGATCGGCGTGCATCGCAATGGCGGTTTTGAAGAGTTGGTAGCCGTCCCCGCCGCTAATGTGCACTTCCTACCCGAGCATATCGGCCTAGACGCAGCCGCCTTGGTTGAGCCTTACACCATTGCCGCCAACGTACTCGATCGCATGCAGCCGCACCCGGGTGATCGACTAATGATTCTGGGCGCCGGTGTTATCGGCCTGACGATCCTGCAGATGGCCCTGGCCAAGGGTATCGATGAGGTCATCGTCACTGATGTTATTAATGAGCGGTTAGTGGCGGCAAAGCAGCTTGGGGCAACGCAGGTATTGAATAGCCGCGAGCAGGATGTGGAAGAAGAGGTGCTTGCCTTAACCCAAGGGGAAGGCGTACCGCTGATTGCCGATGCGGCCTGCGTCCCAGCGCTGTTACCACAAATGCTGCGTTTAGCTTCACCAGCAGGGCGGATTGGCCTACTGGGCTTCAGCGTTCAGCCCAGCGAGCTAGTGCAGTTAGAGGTGATTAAGAAAGAACTGACCTTGGTAGGGTCACGACTCAACAACCGTAAGTTTCCGGAAGTGCTAAAGCTAATGGCAAGCGGGCAGTTGGATCCGTTGGCGTTAGTCAGCCACCGGTTGCCGTTAAGCAACATGCCCAGCGCCATCGACATGCTTGATCACCGACCAGAAGAGGCCCGCAAGGTGCTGATTAAAATCGGTGCTTAAGAGGGCTATACCAACCCACGCCAACCCACGTGCAATTAGAAACTGCAATTAACAACTAACAACACCCGTGTGCAGGAGAAAGACAATGATTAAACAACTGATCACCAGCGCTGTTCTTGGGGCCGCCATGCTAGGCAGTCACTCACTAATGGCCGCCGATTTTACTCTGCGTTTTGGCCATTTAGCCAATGAGCAGAACATCTGGCACCAGGCCGCCGAGAAATTCAAACAGGAAGTCGAAGCAAACTCCGACGGGCAGATCGAGGTACGCCTCTACCCCAGTGAGCAGCTCGGTAACGAGATGGACGTGATCAACAGTATCCAATTAGGCACGGCGGATATGACGATCACCGGTGAAAGCTTGCAGAATTGGGCGCCTAAAGCCGCGATGATGGCGGTACCTTACGCCTTTCGTGATTCCGAACATCTCCATGCGGCGGTGAATGGTGACATTGGCGATGAGATCGAGGCGCAAATCACCGAGCGAACTAATCTGGTTCCTTTGGCATGGTTTGAGCGTGGCCCCCGTGAGCTGACCTCCAATCGTCCCATCCGCACGCCTGATGAGCTGGATGGTTTACGCCTGCGCGTGCCGAACGTGCCGCTGTTCGTTGATACCTGGCAAGCAATGGGTGCACGGCCCACCCCAATGGCGTTTAGCGAAGTGTTTACTGCACTGCAACAGAACACTCTGGAAGGGCAAGAAAACCCGCTTAGTCTGATCGAAAGCGCCAGCTTCAATGAGGTGCAGGACTACGTCAACATGACCGGCCATGTGCGCAGTTGGATCTATGTGGTGATTGGCCGTAACCAGTTGGAAAATATGCCGGAAGCGCTTCAACAGGTGGTGCGAGACGCTGCTCAAACGATGCAGGCGTATCAAGCCGAGCTTTTCGTTGATGATCAAGCCCGTCTTGAGCAAGCGTTACAGGAGCGTGGCATGGAGTTCGTGGAAGTCGATGTCGATGCTTTCGCAGAGAAAGCTCGCCCCGCCGTGCTGGAAGCTTTAACCGAAGAGCAGCGTGAACTCTTTGACGCTATCCAGGGATTGTAATGTCGCTGGCAAGTTTGCTGTTAAAGCACTGGTAGTGAATTGGTATCGAAGATGGGCTGGCATACGCCAGTCCATTTTCGGAGGCACAAGCTGCTTGCCCATGAGGATACGGTTATGAACACGGATCAAAAAGCGCTTGAACAGGAAGCGTTGGAGAGCTTGGCTTCAATGTCGGCTGTGCCGAAAATAAAAGGGCCCATCGGGCGCCTGATTAGCTGGGTGGATAAGTGCTTTCTGACTTTGGCCGTGGTCGCGCTGGTGGCGATAGCTGTCACGGTGCTGCTGCAAATTTGTTCGCGGCTATTTTTGCCGTTTTCGATAGCCTGGACCGAAGAACTCTCGCGTTATCTGTTTATTTATATGGTGGCTCTGTCTGTTGGTGTGGTGCTGCGACAGAACAGAAACATCAGCGTTGAGCTTTTCCATCATCTGTTAGGGACGCGCATGCAGGCAGCCTTTCAAGTATTGATCTGTGCGCTGATTGGTCTGTTTGCCTTATTGGTGCTGCCTTACGCTTGGCAGTATGCGCACAACGGCGCTTGGCAAACCTCGCCAACGCTGCATGTTCCCATGCTGTATATCTTTTTTTCCACGGTAGTCACCTTTGCACTTCTCCTGATTTACAGCTTGCTGGGGTGTCTTGAGGGAATTATCGCAATGTGTCGCTCCTCTGCCTCCCTTCAGGAGTCATAAGCATGGAAGTTATTATTCTCTTTAGTGTTTTTTTGGTTTTGCTCTTGGTAGGAATGCCCATTGCGTTTGCGCTAGGGTTAGCCTCGCTCTCTTATCTAGTGCTTGAAGGCATTTCATTAACCATCGTACCGCAGCGCATGTATGCGGGTATCGACACCTTCGTGCTGCTCTGTATTCCCGGCTTTGTGTTGGCTGGTAATTTAATGAACGTGGGCAATATCACTGATCATATTGTGCGTTTCTCCAACGCTCTGTTAGGTCACATTCGCGGCGGTCTTGGTTTGGCCAACGTGGCCGGGTCGATGATTTTCGGTGGTATCTCCGGTACGGCAGTTGCCGATTCCGCCAGTATCGGTTCGGTGATGATTCCCGGTATGGCGCGCTCGGGTTATGACAAGCCGTTTGCCGCGGCCGTCACCGCCGCCTCGTCAACCGTTGGTCCGATCATACCGCCCAGCGTGCCGATGATTATTGCCGGATCTCTCAGCGGTATTTCGGTCGGGCGTATGTTCCTGGCAGGTGCCGTGCCGGGGCTTCTAATGGGGCTCGCCATGATGATTACGGTTTATATCCTGGCCGTTCGACGTGGTTATCCCAAAGAGCAGCGAGTGCCTTTTTTGCAGCTGCTGCGCGAAGCCAAAACAGCCTTCTGGGCACTGCTGATGACCGTGATTATTCTCTACGGCATCATAGGCGGCTTCTTTACTCCTACCGAAGCGTCGATTGTGGCTTGCCTCTATGCGTTGGTCGTTGGGATGTATGTCTATAAAGGCCTGACGTGGAAAAAGCTGCCAGCGATTTTGTCAGACACCGTATTAACCTCTTCGGCACTCCTACTGATGGTAGGGTTAGCCAACCTGTTTGGCTGGATACTCACCAGTGAACAGATTCCCCAAATGATCGCTGCGCTTATACTCTCCATTAGCGATAATCCGCTCATTGTTTTACTGATCCTTAATCTGATTCTTTTGTTTATCGGCGCTTTTATGGAGACCATTGCCGCACTGATTATTCTTTTCCCAGCGTTGGTGGGCGTAGCCACGGGTGTGGGGGTCGATCCGGTTCACTTTGCGGTAATCGCGGTATTGAACCTGATGATTGGGCTGACAACACCGCCGGTGGGGGTATGCCTCTTCGTGGTGGCGGGGATTGGCAAACTGCCCATGTTGACAGTGGCCAGGGCCATCGTCCCCTTTTTACTCTGCAACTTGGCGGTGCTGCTGTTGGTGACTTATGTCCCTGCGATTTCGCTTTGGTTGCCTAACTTGCTGATGGGAGAGTAATTAATGATGGCTCCACAGTGTATTGAAGCAACGCCTGCAAGCGGCCAAATCGGGATTGTCCACCTTGGTTTAGGCGCTTTCCACCGCGCCCACCAAGCGGTCTATTTAGAGCGCTATCGCCAGCGCAGTGGCGATGTTACTTGGGGCGTATCTAGCGCTAACCTTCGCGCTAGCATCGGTTTAGTGGATGGGTTGCGCACAGCAGGACATCGCTATCATGTTGCTGAGTACGCCGATAGCGACAGCGTCACGCTGCTTGAAATAGGCGTGATCGAAGAGACGCTATTTTCAGGGCGTGATAGTTCGGATAGTTGGGGGCGCGATAGAGAGGCGCTGCTGGCGCGAATGGCCTCTGTGGACACCCGTATCGTTACCTTGACAGTCACCGAGAAGGGCTACTTTTTAAACCCTGCGAGTGTTGAGTTAAGAGCTGATGCCTCCATGATCATTGGTGATATCGCCTCGCCCCAGCAGCCCCGCACCGCCCCGGGGTTATTGGTGGAAGCGTTATCACGGCAGCGTGAGGCAGGCATTGCCCCCTTTACCGTGCTCTCGTGCGACAACATGCCCGATAACGGACAGCGTACACGCCAAGCGGTGGTGCAATTGGCCGAGCATCGAGACCCAGCATTGGCCAGTTGGATTGCCAGTGAAGTGGCGTTCCCCTGCAGCATGGTGGATCGAATCGTGCCTGCCATGACCGACGCCGATTTTGAGCGCTTAGCGGTGTTGGGCATTACCGATCCAAACGCCGTGGTATGCGAAGCATTTACGCAGTGGGTGGTCGAAGATAATTTCCCCCAGGGGCGGCCCGACTGGGAAGCCGAGGGGGTTGAGATGGTCGCCGATGTGGCGCCGTTTGAAACCATGAAACTGCGCATGCTCAACGGTAGCCACTCCTTGCTTGCCTATCTTGGCGCGCTTGCTGGTATCGAAACGGTTTATGAAGGCATCAATCACGACAAACTGCACTCCCTGTTGCGTCGCTATATGCTTGAAGAGGCGGCGCCTACACTTGAGATGCCCAAGGGAATGAATTTAGAGGGCTACGCCGATTCGCTGTTGGCGCGCTTTTCCAACGACAGTCTGCGCCACCGTCTGCAGCAAATTGCCATGGAGGGTAGCCAGAAGCTTCCGCAGCGCTGGCTGTCTGGTGCACTAAAGCGAAGTGCTGCTGGGCAAACATCGCTCTGCGTGGCACTGGGAATGGCGGCATGGATTCGCTACACCGCTGGCGAAGACTTAGAAGGGAATCGCTACCCCGTCGATGACCCCTTAGCCAAACGCTTTGCTGATTTACACCATACCCATAGCGCCGATCCCCGCGCGCTGGTGGCAGCCTATTTAGCCATGGAAGATGTGGTGCCTAACGCATTGGCAGCCGATAAGGCGTTTGCACAGGCCGTACTCGCGGCGTATCAAACGCTGGCCCAAGACGGGTTGAATGGGGCGATCGCGGCGCTTGAGCGCAACTAACAAAAAGGAAATCACCATGGAGCATACCTGGCGCTGGTTTGGCCCTAATGATGCCATTCGGCTAGAAGAGATTCGCCAGACAGGCGCAACCGGTATCGTCACGGCACTGCACGAAGTGCCTAATGATCAGGTTTGGCCGGTTGAGGCAATTCATGAACGTCAGCAAATGATCGAAGCGGCTGGCCTGACGTGGTCGGTGGTGGAGAGCGTGCCGGTGCATGAGTCGATCAAAAAAGGCTTACCCGAGCGAGATACCCTGATTGCTACCTACTGCCAGACGCTGCGTAACTTGGCGGCCTGCGGTATCGACACCGTTTGCTACAACTTTATGCCGATACTGGATTGGACGCGTACCGACTTGACCTACGAGCTGCCCGACGGCGCCTTGGCGCTGCGCTTTGATCAGATGGCATTTGCCGCTTTTGATCTTTACCTGCTGCAGCGGCCAGAGGCTGAGCAAGCGTATAGCGATGAAGAGAAAGCTCAGGCGCGCCGCCACCTGGATGGGTTAGATAGCGCTGGCCGTGACAAATTAGTCAATACACTGATAGCTGGGCTGCCGGGTGCCGAAGAGCACTACACCCTTGAACAGTTTCGCAGGGTGCTTGCAGAGTACGCGGATATTGATGCGGCTCGGTTAAGAGAAAACCTTAACTACTTTCTGCAGACGGTGATTCCGGTGGCAGAAGAGATAGGCATTCGTATGGCGATTCATCCAGATGATCCGCCGCGGCCGCTATTGGGCCTGCCACGAGTGGTGTCGACGCGTGAGGATGCTCAATGGGTTATCGATTGCGTGCCTAGCCCCGCTAACGGTTTGACGCTTTGCACGGGCTCTTACGGCGTTCGTGAAGATAATGATTTGGTAGCCATGACTCGTCATTTTGCCCAGCATATTCATTTTATTCACCTGCGCGCTACCCAGCGCGAAGCGGATACGCTCTCTTTCCATGAGGCGCCGCACCTAGCCGGTGATGTGGATATGGTGGGAGTGATACATGCCTTGGTGGATGAAGAGCGGCGACGTAAACGAGAGGGTGGGGCGCGGTTGCCGCTACGGCCTGATCACGGCCATCAGGTTATTGATGATCAACAGCGTAATACGGCACCGGGTTATCCTCTCTACGGGCGGATGCGCGGTTTGGCTGAGCTTCGCGGTGTAGAGCTGGCGGTTCGGCAGTTAACGGCTTCTTAGGAGAGATATGTGCTCAAAGCAAATAGCCGTAAATAAAGGCGGCGTGGAGATCAGCTCCAGCCTGTTGTCCGGCGTCAGCCTGCCTGCAGCCGTGGTACATGAAGCGGCGCTTGCACATAACTTGGTGTGGATGCAGCGATTTGCCGACGCCCACGGGGCTCAGTTGGCCCCCCACGGCAAAACCACCATGACGCCAGCGCTTTTCCAACGTCAGCTTCAGGCGGGTGCCTGGGGAATCACGTTGGCAACGGCTCCCCAGTGTCGTGCGGCTTTTGCGAAGGGGGTTACGCGTCTGCTGATGGCGAACCAGCTCGTCGGTCAGGCCAATATGGCCATTATTGCGAGCTTGGTCGAGCAAGGGGCGTCGTTTTACTGCGTGGTCGATAGTCAGGAGAACGTGCGTCAGCTTGGGCGTTTTTTTGCTGAGCGGGGATTGACGTTGTCGGTGCTGATTGAAGTGGGCGTGACCGGGGGGCGGTGTGGTTGCCGTACTCAGCAGCAGATTCTTTCGCTTGCCGAGACCATCGCTGATGCGCCTGCACTCTTGCTGGCAGGCTTGGAAGGCTACGAAGGGGTCGTGCATGGGGATAACCCTGAGGCCGGTATCCGCGCCTATGCGCAATATTTGGTTGAGGTTGCCGTAGCGCTTGAAGCGGCAGGGCGCTTTGCTGAAGACAAGCCGATTGTCACCGCATCAGGTTCCGCCTGGTACGATGTAATTGCCGAAGCCTTTGACGGTGCGCCACTGCAGGGCAGCTTCACGCCCGTCTTAAGGCCGGGGTGCTATGTGGTACACGACCATGGGTTGTACCGCGAGGCGCAGACCGCCGTGTTGAACCGTCGGCCCGACTTGCACCAGGGGCTCGAGCCTGCGCTTGAAGTCTTTGCCCAGGTGCAGTCGCTGCCCGAACCTGGGCTCGCCATCGTGGCATTAGGTAAACGCGATATTGGTCATGACCAACTACCCATTGCCCTGCGTCGCTACCGGGAAGCTGGCACGCCAGCGCAGCGGCTATCAGTGGCTGGCTGGGAAGTCACTCACATCATGGATCAGCACACCTTCGTGCGACTGTCCGACGATGCCCACGACGTTAAGATCGGTGACATCGTTGCGTTTGGTGCCTCCCACCCCTGCCTGACGTTCGATAAGTGGCGCCAACTGCTGCTGGTCGATGACGCCCTGAACGTGAAAGAGCACATGGCGACCTGCTTTTAATCATCGCTTTGCTCGTTTTTGCGGCTAGGCGGTAACGGCGGTCGATAGGCGTTGGATGACCGCTGGTAGCTCGTTGGCGTGGTGAATACTCACTGCGCCGTCGGGCGTGCTCTCCTCGCTGGGGAAGTGATTGAGATGGATGACGTGCATGCCTGCCGCCAAGCCGGCTTCTACACCCACCGCCGCATCATCGATCACGATACAGTGGTGGGGCGCAAACCCCATGGCGGCCGCTGCTTTACGGTACAGTTCAGGGTCTGGCTTCCATACATTGAGGGTATAAGCGCTGAACAATTGACCTTGAAAGTGATGCCCCAGGTCGGTGCTCTCCAGGGCGCAGCGAATTTTGCGTTCAGGCCCGTTAGAGACCACGGCTTTTGGGTAGCGGCTTAGCTGTTCCAGTGCATCGGGAATGCCCGCAATAGCCACTAATTCCGCGCGCATTCGTGCTTCCATACGGGTTCGCATACCCGCTTCGAGCATCGAAAAATCACCTTCCGCCAGCGCCTGAAAGCGCTGTTCGAGCGTTTTGACGATGGTGTGGAAGCGTACGCCGCGAAACTCCTCCATATACTGCTGCGCTGAGAAGGAAAGGCCGAATTCGGGAAGGATAGTGCCCATTACTTCGGCGAGAAGGATCTCGCTATCGACCAAGGTGCCATCGCAGTCGAACAGAAGACAGAAGTGGGTGGGAGCATTGCGGGTTGAACTCATTGATTAACCTCTTCGTTAACCAGACTGATCGGTCTCTTACCCTGCAGTGCCAAACGGACGTTATCGACTGCCCGCTGGGCCATGGCGTCGCGGGTTTCGTGGGTGGCGGAGCCGATGTGGGGGAGTGCCACCACATTAGGCATGTTAAGCAGGGGAGACGAAGCGGGAAGCGGCTCCTGCTCAAAAACATCGAGTCCGGCCGCTTGAATGACGCCGTTTTCGAGGGCGTTAATCAACGCGCTCTCATCGACCACCTTGCCGCGGGCAATGTTGATGAAGATGGCAGAAGATTGCATGAGCGCAAACTGTTGGGCGCCGATCAGCCGTTCGGTGTCGGCGGTCAGCGGTACGGTGACGCAGACAAAATCGGACGCGGCCAGTAGTTCATCGAGTTCACAGCGCACAGCGCCGAGCTCTTGTTCCAATGCGGGCTTGGGAGAGGCGTTGGAGTAGCGCACTTTCATACCGAACCCCAGAGCACCCCGCCTGGCAACGGCCTGGCCGATACGGCCGAAGCCAATCATGCCTAGGGTTTTGCCGTGTACATCGCTACCAAACAGGGCGGGGCCAATGCTTGCCTGCCACTTACCGGCTTTCACCCACTCCGCTAGCTCAACCACCCGGCGTGCCGTCGCCATGACGAGGGTAAAGCCCGTATCGGCAGTGGTTTCGGTGAGCACATCAGGCGTGTTGCACAGCATGATGCCGCGTTTGGTCAGCTCTTCGACGGGAAGGTTATCGTAGCCCACCGAGATGGTCGCGATGACTTCCAAGTTGGGCGCTGCGTCCAATAGCTGGGGAGTGATTGCCAGGCCGGAACCGATAATGCCGTGCACTTCCGCCAGCAGGGCGTGGTTGTCTGGGTCATTTAGCGCTGTCGTTTTGGGTAACACGCTCACATCAAACAAGTCGTTAAGCGTCGCTAGCTGCGCGTCGCTGAGTCTTCCTTGAACCACTAGACGTTTTTTCATTGTTATCTCCAGGTTGTAAAACGCTGATTGAAAGCATCACAGAGCGTACTAAGCACTCATCACGGCTGGCCGGCTTCAAGCGCCTGTAACTGCTCGCGGTTTGGTAGCCCTTCCATATCTCCCACCACTTGGATGGCCTGCGCGCCGACCAGGTTGCCACGCTGAGCCGCCTGACGTGCGGTACAACCATCGAGAAGCGCGCTGATCACACCAACGGTAAAACCATCACCGGCTCCAACGGTATCCACCACTTCCGCGACATGACAACCTTCAACCGTAAAGTGCGCATCTTGCCCGTCCAGGTGACCGCGATAATAGCTACCTTCCGGCCCTAGTTTGATGATGACCGCCGAGGCGCCTTGATCCAAATAATAGCCTGCTATGTCGTAAGGCGTCTTTTGCCCAGTCAGCAATTGCCCCTCTGAGAGACCCGGCAGCACCCAATCCGATAGAGCGGCGAGCGCGTTGAGCGTTTTACGCATATCAGCTTCACTGGCCCAAAGGCTGGGACGTAAATTAGGGTCAAACGAGATGCTGGCGCCACTGGCTCGCGCACGCTCAAGGGCATGGTAAGCAAGTGCTCGGGCGGTGGCCGAAAGCGCCGGTGGAATGCCCGTCGCGTGAACATGGCGCAACGCGGCAAAGTCTACCCCGTCAGCGTCTTGTGCGTTGAGGTGGCTGGCCGCGCTGCCGCGCCGGAAATACTCTACTTTGGGATCGGCCCCGTCCAGAGCACGCTCTTTGAACAGTAGCCCCGTGGGGTGTTGGGTATCCGTTTGAAGATGGCGGCAGTCAAGCCCTTCGTTTTCCAAGGTATGGCGAATAAAGTCGCCAAAGCTATCACTGCCTACACGGCTTAACCAGCCAACATGAAACCCTAACCGCGCTAGGCCAATGGCCACATTGGTATCTGCACCGGCAATTCGGCGCTGAAAATGCTCAATGTCGCAAAGCTTGCCGGGAGAATCTGCCACGAACATCGTCATGGCTTCGCCAAAAGTGAGGATTTCGGGTGGGTGGGTCGAGGGGTGGGGCATGGTCAGTGATCTCTTGGTGTTGTTGATCGTTGGTGAATGGGAACGATACCATTTCTGCCATTTTTATGAAGCTAGGGCGTTCATAAAATGCTAACGCCGGGTGGAACCGCGCTCGATGAGACTGGGGGCAAAACTCAGTGTGGTTGGCTGAGGCGAGATTAGCGGGGCAATCTTATGTCTCAAACAGCTTATCGCCGCTTTACCAATGGCATCGGTGGGCTGAGCTAGCGTGGTAATGCCAGGCGTGACTAATTCGCACCAGTCGAGTTCATCGATGCCCATTAAACCGACCTCGCCGAGTGGCCATCCCAACGTCTGAAAAAAGCGCGTGACGGCCAAGGTCGCAGTGCCGTTGCCGCATAGCACAGCACAGGCGTGCTGAGGGTGTGCGGCTAAAAATTGGCTTAGTGTCTTAAGGGCGTCGGTCTCATCAAGTGTGCTCAGCAGTAGCGTTGCATGGCTAAGCGCACGTTGTTGGGCGCTCTGGGTAAAGCGGCTTAGACGTATCTGACGAGTGCTGGACTGGCCGGGCGCTTCGCTGACGTAAAGCACCGCCAGATACCCCTGAGCCGCTAGATGATCGAGCGCGCTGTCGATAGCCAGATGATTGTCGAGGCCAACGACGTCAGCGTCGATATGACCGACTTCACGGTCAAGCAGCACCACCGGTGTGCCTTGGCTGATAAATGAATGGAGCTGGCGTTCAGGGCTTCCCGCGGCGTTAACCACTAGGCCGGCCACTTGATACGCGCCGAGTAGCGCTAAATGTTGGCGCTCCTGTTCAGGGGCGTTGTCGGTATTACAGACCAATAGTGAATAACCATACTGACGACATGCTTGCTCGACGCCGTGGGTTATTGCCACGGAAAAAGGATTTCGAATATCAGCGACCAACATACCGATGAGGGTAGAGCGCCCCCCTTTTAACCCCCGCGCCATTTGATTGGGCTGATAGCCTAGCGTGCTGGCTGCGTGGGCGATCCGAGCCTGAAGGGCAGGCGACAGCCGCTCACGTTCATCGCCAAAATAGCGCGAAACGCTGGTTTTGGAAGCGCCCGCTAATCGGGCGACTTCAAGGATAGTGGAACGTCGCGAAGCGCTTGGTAGGGTCATTCAGATCGCTATACTGGAAAATGGGAACGTTTCCATTCTGAGCATAGGACGACGCAATATCAATACGCCCTGCGCCTTTAAGCTTGCTTAGCCAAATGAATATCATAATCGGAGGGATTAACCGTCCCCTCTAACCGTCCAATTTGGGTGAAGTCACCGCTCTCAAGCACGGTATCAATGGAGGTATCCTTAAAGGACAAATTTTTAATCACGTTGACTTTGCAAGGCATGCCCTTGGCGTCTACATCCATGATCCAGGCTAAAAAACCGTTAGAGAAGCGTGCCAAACTGCCAATGGGATAAAGGCCAAAGTGCTGAATATATTCTACTAACATGGATTTTTCGTATTGAGACGATTGTTCGTTTACCCAGCGATAGGCATCCAGCGGTTGCCGCGGTTGTTGGCTGTTTCGTTCGTAGGTCAATTTGTTGATTACTTTCAGAACGCTTATTAATCGCACGCGCTCTGACAGGTGCTCTTTGGTTTTACCGTTTGGATAACCGCTGCCATCAAGACGCTCGTTCGCATTTTCGATAATGTCCTGACAGGTGGGGCTGGGATGCCATTCTAAGGTGGAGAGCTTGGCGGTTAGCGCGTTGACATGGCCTTTGAGTATTTCTGTTTGCTGTGGCGACATATGCACTTTTAGTGACGGAAGCTGCTCGCTAATCAATAACGGTTTGCCCATGGTATGCAGCAATGCGCCCGCCAGTGCTTCGCGGGTTTGTGGCGCGTGGGGGTCGCGCGTTATCAATATCATCGCCAGTTGGCTACCCACCTGGATTGAATGTCGCACCCATTCGGGTTCGTTATGTAAAAAAGCAAGTGCATACTGCAGCGCTTTGCGATTTTGATTGATCATGTAGAGCAGGCTATCGACACATTCGTATAAACTTTCCTCGGGAAACACATTTTTATTTTTAATGAACATGAGGATCACTTGGAGCTGATGGGCTATCTCCAATACGCCCCGGAGGAGAGGGGATTGCTGGGCATTTTTTGTGTGCTCCCGTTCAGCTTTTTGCTGCATTTTTTTCTCTTTCGCATCGGCGATGAAAAGGCGTGACTTGGCCCGTGAAGCGTTCTCTTGTAGCCCTGAGCGAAAGGCAGCTTCGAACTCCGTTTCGGACACATAATGAAAGAGCGTTTCTGTCACAGTAGCTGGCATGTTAATGAATTCAATACCAACCGCTGCGTAGCCATGGCTTCCAAAAGGCCGCATGTGACGTATGCATCCCTCAGCACTAAACGTGTCCCCGTTGGGGAACTCGAGTGCCACATTGGGCAGTGTCTGATTAATGCTTAGGGCCATGCTATCTTCAAGGCTGATGTAAACTAAGCAGCCTCCGACGGAAAGATTGCGTATCTTGCCTTCCACACTCAGCTCATGCTGAAAGACAGTAAGATAAACACGCGCCTGCATGCCAAGAATAAAAGGGACACGTAAAGCGCCGCGGTTATCCGAGGCAAAAAGAGAGTTGGGAAGCTGGCACTCTAAATGATACGTAAACGTATTTATTTTAGTGACATTTGCAGGCACGTGCTCGATATTATAAATTTGTTCCTCTTCGCCCGTTGTCTGGTGAAAGGTTTCAATATCAAAGCAAATAGTATTTTGGTTTAAATAGGGAGATAAAGAGGCGCCTGTGTAGTGTATGGCTAACGTTAATTTTCCATTCTCTAAATCGGTGGCTATAGCCGTCGCCTCAATGGCGTAAGCGGCTTCTTTTGAAAAGATAGAAATTGTATGATCTTTATGGAGCAGTGATTTTATTATTTGGCTAGTCGCATTTTGGTTTGCGGTTTTATTAATAGTCATGTCATATTCACCCTATTAGTTATGCGAATAGTAATTTTTGTGTAGGTGATGACTTACAAGTAGTTGTTTACCCCCCCCTCTCCAGCGCGAAAAGTGCTTATATCTTGGCCAATTAGCTATGATTTGCCGCCTTTTTGCAAATCAATTCTATATTTGTTTTTATCATATATAGTTATTCTTTAATAGCTTTTGGTTATATGCAGAAGGCGTATTAATGCTATTCGGCTGCGCAGATCGAATCAGGTAAACTGCGCGTTTTCTTGCAAAGCGATAAAAGCGGCATGTCCTTTAACCATGAAACGGCAAACTACGCGCTGACCCCGGCTGGCGATCGATATTTCGATGGTTTGACCGATAAGTTCTCACGTTCCCTTTATCAGGCTCCCCGGGGAGAGCTTCGGTTGGTCATGCTCGACTACTTGTTGCCCCAGTTGTTGAGCTTAAGCGACCAGCACGTGCTCGATGTGGGGGGTGGCTTGGGCCAACAAACGGCGTGGTTTGCCAAGCATGGGCACAGGGTGACCATGGCGGAGCCTTCCGAGGACATGCTCAGTTACGCCCAGCAATGGCATCGCGATGAAGCACCGCTTCCTCACGCCTCTATTACTTATCTACAGGCGCCTTTGCAGGCGCTTCCCCAGCAAGCCCCAGGGCCGTGGTCGTTGATAGCGTGTCATGCCGTGTTGGAGTGGCTGGGAAACCCACAGGCTGCCCTGGCTACCTTGAGCGATTTACTGGCGCCAGGCGGCCAGCTAAGCCTGATGGTGTTTAATCGCGATGCACTGCGCTTCTCTAATGCCATCAAAGGCAATCTTGAAAAGGCGTTGAGTGATCGTTTGGAGGGGAAAGGAAAACGGCAGCGCTTAACGCCCATTTCACCGGTTACCCATGCCGATATTGCTCAGTGGAGCGCAGTCAACGGACTGAAAATAGAGGCCGTGGCTGGCATCCGAGTGTTCCAAGATTACTTACGCCATCCCCCCGCAACGCCTTTAGAAAAAGAAACGCTATTGGCGCTAGAGAAACAGTACTGTCGCCAAGACCCGCACTGGCGATTGGGGCGTTACCTACTTTACACCTTAACGAAACCGGAGAGCCCTGAATGAGTGCCCAAGCCCCTGCGTGTCAATTACTAGCGCGCCAAAACGATAAGTACGCAGCGCTGTGGGTCGTAGGCCCGCCTGTGGATAGCTGGCTCATTGATCAGTCAGCGGGAGTAGTGAGCGGTGATTTGGCGGTGTTAAATGAATGGAAGACAAAGGGCAAGCAAGCCTACACACCTTTTGACCTGGCCGCAGGCGAGTCATTTGGAAAAGAAGTAGTGCTGTTTTGGCCAAAAGCTCATCAGTTAGGTCTCTGGTGGTTGAAGTGGCTATGTGAACAACTACCTAGCGGCACCCGGTTAGAGATTGTTGGTGAGCATCAGGGGGGGATCAAGCGCGTTCCCAAGATGTTGGATGAGCTGGGAATGACGTGGGACAAGCGCGACAACGCGCGTCGCTGTTCACTCTTTGCCACCCATACCATTGCGTTAGATTCAGCTAGTGATAACGCTTGGCAAAACATTGAAGCGCTGGGTTTAACCTTGGTCAGCCATCCCGGTGTCTTTGGCCATGGCAAAGTCGATGAAGGTACGCTGTTAATGTTGGCAAGCATTGAGGATAGCTTGCCGAAAAAACCGCTCAAAGTACTGGATATGGGCTGTGGCGACGGTATTGTCAGCGCTTGGTTGGCCCAGCGTGGCCACCTTGTGACCGCCGTGGATATTAGTGCCTTTGCGATAGAAGCCTGTCAACGCACGTTAGCCGCGAATGGGCTCGAGGGGCGAGTACTCGTTAGCGATGTCTTTAGCGCGCTTGAGGATGAGCAGTTTGACTGGATTATTAGCAATCCCCCCTTCCACAAAGAGCGCGATATCAGCTATGGCCCAAGCCAGCGCTTGATTAGCCAAGCGCCTGAACATTTAAGCGCCGGCGGGCGCCTGGTGATTGTGGCGAACGGGTTTCTGCCTTACCCCGATCACTTACAGCGCGCTTTTCAAGATTTTCATATCTTGGCGGATAATCGCCGCTTCAAGGTATACACAGCAAAGCAACTCAGCCGCTAGCCCCAGCCGTCAATCAACTTCTACTATAAATGAGACTTCTTAAGCCGCTATTTGGCCCAGGTAAGCTTGCCAGGGCCAAAGTTGCTCGTCCATACTCGATTTATTGGTCAAGCTATCATACAGTCAGATGTTACGACTCTAGGCATGTGCCTACCATTCTGGGTCATGCCGCTACCACGGATGTGCCACATGATGCGACTCAACAACAAAAATGCACTGGTCACCGCCGCTGCGAATGGCATTGGACGCGCTACCGCCGAACGCTTTGTAGCTGAAGGCGCACGCGTATTTGCAGTAGATATCGATATTGCCACGCTAGAAGGTGTGGAGGGCGTTGAAGCCTATTGTCTGGATGTCACGGACAGCAAAGCGATTCATGAACTGGCTAGCTCTCTGCCTAATGTGGATATCCTCTTCAACTGTGCGGGCATGGTGGCAGGGGGATCTGTGCTCGAGTGCGATGAAGCCACTTGGCAGCGCTCACTGGATCTTAATGTCACCTCGATGTTTCATACCTTGCAGGCTTTTTTACCGGGCATGCTGGTGAATGGGGGCGGCAGTATTATCAATATGGCTTCTCTGGCCTCAAGCGTTAAAGGCGTAGCTAACCGCTGTGCTTATGGTACTTCCAAGGCGGCAGTGATTGGTCTCACCAAATCGGTTGCTGCAGATTTCATGACTCAAGGTATTCGCTGCAACGCCATCTGCCCGGGTACTGTCGACTCGCCCTCGTTAAAGCAGCGTATTGCAGAGCAGGCGCGCAAAGAGGGGCGTAGCGATGCTGAGGTATTGGCTTCTTTCGTGGCTCGCCAGCCAATGGGCCGGCTGGGGCGGGTGGAAGAGGTGGCAGCGTTAGCCACTTTTCTGGCCAGTGACGACGCCCAATTTATTACTGGTACCGCGCAACTCATCGATGGCGGCTGGGCAAACTGATTCTTTAAAAAGGATAACACTATGAAGCTTTTACGTTTTGGAGCGTCTGGTCAGGAAAAGCCGGGCATTCTCGATAGCCAGGGCAAGGTGCGTGATCTTTCGGGCATCATTGACGATATCGCCGGTGATCTGTTGAGCGATGAAGCGCTGCAGACACTGCGTGATACGGATATTTCTGCCCTGCCTGAGGTAGCGGCGGATGTGCGTTTGGGGCCCTGTGTGGGTCGGGTCGGCAAGTTTATTTGTATTGGCCTCAACTACTCAGACCACGCCGCGGAAACCGGCGCCGAGGTGCCGCCAGAACCGGTTATTTTCAACAAATGGACCAGCGCCATCTGTGGCCCCAATGACGATGTGGAGATTCCACGCGGCTCAAAGAAGACCGATTGGGAAGTAGAGTTGGGCGTCGTTGTGGGTAAGGCCGGCCGTTACATTGATGAAGCCGATGCGATGTCGCATGTCGCAGGGTTCTGCGTGGTTAATGACGTCTCTGAGCGCGAGTTCCAGTTAGCGCGTAGCGGTACCTGGGACAAGGGCAAAGGGTGCGACACATTTGGCCCCTTAGGCCCTTGGTTGGTAACGCGGGATGAAGTGGCTGACCCCCATCAATTGAGTATGTGGCTGGAGGTGGACGGCAAGCGTTACCAGGATGGCAGTACGCGCACGATGGTGTATCAAGTGCCTTTTCTGATCAGCTACTTGAGCCAGTTCATGAGCCTGCAGCCTGGCGATGTCATCTCGACCGGTACGCCCCCTGGCGTTGGCATGGGTCAGCAACCACCTGTTTACCTTCGCGAAGGACAACAGATGCGCTTGGGTATTGAGGGGCTCGGTGAGCAACAGCAGCGCGTTGTTCAGGCGTAAGCGCGGGCAGGAGGTTAGGTCAATGCAAGTGCTTGTGTGTTCAGAACCGCACCATCTTGAGCTACGATATGCTGACCGCCCCGCGTGCACTGCGGGGCACGCTGTCGTGAAAATCCAACGTATCGGCATCTGCGGAACGGACATTCATGCTTACGGTGGCAATCAGCCCTATTTTCAGTACCCCAGGGTACTAGGGCATGAGCTTGCCGGTGAGATCGTCGAAGTGGCTGATGAGCACGATACTCCTCTGCTTGGCCAGCAGGTGTACGTCATTCCCTACCTGCATTGCGGTGAATGCCGCGCCTGCCAGCAGCTCAAAACCAACTGCTGTCAGAACATGCAGGTGATTGGCGTACACCGGGACGGTGGAATGGCGGACTATCTTGCTGTTCCCACCACCCATCTCGTGGTGTCGGACACGCTGAGTATCGATCAGCTGGCGCTGGTGGAGTGCATGGCGATTGGTGCTCACGCGGTCAGACGCAGCGCGCTAGAGGCCGATGAGTTGGCGGTGATCGTTGGCGCAGGCCCAATTGGTATGGGCGTGCTGCAGGTAGCTAAAAGCCGCGGTGCCCGTACATTGATGGTAGACACTAACTCATCGCGGTTATCTTTTTGCCGAGATGTATTAGGGGCCGATGCGGTGGCTAACCCCAACGAAGACGATGTGATGGCACTTATCAGCGAGCGCAATCATGGGGCACTGGCAGACGCGGTGTTCGACGCCACCGGAAATCCTCACGCCATGCAGAATGGGTTCGATCTTGCAGGCCATGGCGGGCGCTATGTGTTAGTGAGTGTGGTGAAAGCTGATATTACGTTTAGCGATCCTGAGTTCCATAAGAAAGAGTTGACCCTGATTGGCAGCCGTAATGCGACGCGTGAGGATTTTGAGTGCGTGGTGTCACTGATGGAGAGCGGAGCGATCAACGCGGAAGCGATGATTACTCATCGCGCCCCACTCGCCGATGTGCCTGCCCGCATGCCTCAATGGTGTGACCCTGCCCATCAGGTTATCAAGGCTATGATCTCGATCGATTCATGAAACGCTTTGGAATGTTTTCTTAAACGCTTGTCACATTCGGATGGTCAGCTGAAGGCGTGCTGGCGTATTTTCACCGGGCAGGGCGCTAAACGATTAGCCCCGGTAGTCGAGAGCGGTAATGGTGTAGAACATCTCGCCATTGGGGGTGAGTACTTTCGCTTCATCGCCAATCTGCTTACCCAGCAGGGCCTTGGCCATGGGAGCATCGATACTGATCCAGCGTTTTTTGGTATCGATCTCGTCATGGCCGACGATTCTAAGTTGGACCTCTTCCCCATTTTCATCTTCTAAGTTAACAAAAGCGCCAAAAAAAACCTTGCTGGTGTCGGCGGGAAGGCGATCGACGATTTGTAGCTCATCCAGCCGCTTGGTGAGATAACCGATACGTGCGATCACACGGTTGAGCTCTTTTTTGTTATACGTGTAATCAGCGTTTTCACTGCGGTCACCCTGCGCGGCGGCTTCACCGACCTTGGCAGTGATGGCCGGGCGCTTGACCCTTAACAGGTGATCCAAGATAGCGCGCAAGCGAGCCGCCCCTTCCGCGGTAATCAGATTGCTCTTGGGGGCCTGGCGCGGATCTTTGGCTGGATCGCGCCAGCGGGTCATGTTGCGGCCTTTCATTACCAATTCCCTATCCTATTTCGAGCTATCTACCTTACGTCAATTGCGGGATGCATACCAAGCAAGATACACCGAGCGAATCATTCAAACGTTTGTTACATTTTTTGCTATATTGGTGAAGAGACCCGCCAAACGTAGGTCTCGTTGGACAACAATAATTCAGGAGCCTTTATGCGTACTCTCTCATTTTTACCCCTCTCTCTATCACGTTCGTTGATCGCCGCTGCCGTGGGTACGGCGCTCGTGCTTTCTCCGTTAACCGCGACCGCCTTCGAAGGTGAGCTGTTTTCGCTGAAAAACCGCTGGGAGCACACCGTGACGGACATGCCCACGAATGAGCGAGAAAGTACATTGAAAGCGCTGGCAGGCGAAGTAGAGCAATTGGTTGAAGAGCACCAAGACGAAGCGGATGTGCTGGTATGGCAGGGCATTATTCTGGCCTCTTACGCACGTGAACGAGGCGGTTTGGGCGCCTTGGGAACCGCTGGCGATGCGCGCGACGCGTTGGAAAAAGCGATTGAGATCGACCCGCAAGGATTGAACGGTTCTGCCTACGTAACGCTTGGTGCGCTTTATGACCGGGCGCCTGGGCGGCCACTCGGTTTCGGCAACAGCGAGACGGCTGAACGCATGTTTCAGCGAGCTTTGGAAATCCGTCCGGACGGTATTGATGTTAACTACTACTACGCCGCTTTCTTGAAAGAGGAGGGCAATGAGCAGGCAGCTCGCGAACACGCCCAGCGAGCGGTGAATGGCAACGCGCGCGCGAGCCGGCAAGTCTCGGATGAAGCGCTACGCCGCGATGCCGAGACGCTGCTCAATCAGTTGTAATCCACTCACTGGATTGGCATTCCCGGTGGCAAGCACTGATAATAGGGCGATATCACCACCGGGAGTGCCCCAATGGCGACCAACTCCGAGCACGACGCAGCTCAATACTCTCCATCGCGGGAGGCCCCTTTTCGGCATACGTCGCTGAGCGTTCCCTTATTGAAGCGCAGTGATGTCGATTTGCTCAAGCGTGAAATTCTGCATCAAGGTTTTTTTCGACTCGAAGCGTTAGAGCTTCGTCACCGCCTGTTTGAAGGTGGTTGGAGCGAGCCCATGCGACGTGAAGTACACACTCGCTTCGACGCGGTTGGCGTGCTGCTCTACGACCCCGAACGGGATTTAGTGGTTCTGATCGAACAGTTTCGCGCAGGCGCCATTGATGACGCGGTTTCTCCCTGGAAGCTTGAGCTTGTGGCAGGCCTGGTGGAAAAGGGCGAGACGCTGGAAGACGTGGCCCGTCGCGAAGCATGGGAAGAAGCCGGTTGTAAAGTGACCGAACTGACCAAACTTCATACTTATTACCCCAGTCCCGGTGCCTGCAACGAGCAAGTGACGCTCTTTTGTGGTTTGGTAGATTGTCATGGGCTTGGCGGTATTCATGGCTTAGATGAAGAGCATGAGGATATACGGGTACACGTCATGCCGTTTGCCAATGCGTGGGAACTCTTGACGCAAGGACGACTCGACAACGCCATGTGCCTGATTGGTCTACATTGGCTTAATAACCAACGAGCCTCACTACGCGCCGCTTCACAGCGGGCGTCGACACAAAGCGAAATAAACGAGGAGTGAACATGGCGAGAACGGCCTATGTCACCGATTTAAAAACGCTCCAAGGGGAGTGCAGCGCCAACTATTTACGTTTGGTGCGCCTGATGGGCGACATGGAGGCCGGCCAGCGCCGTGATATCGCCCTGCACGGTGATCAACAGCATTTCGGTGATTTGCACCTCTATATCCAGGAGCAGGCGCCTTACACCACCATGGTGGATGTGTCACAAACTGGCCCGCTTGATACCGTCATCGAAGGGCCGCGCATGCGCGTACACCTCTACCATGACGTACGCATGGCGGAAGTGACCGACTTCCAGCGCGAGCGTCATTTCAGCGGTCGCTACCGGTACCCCAATGCGCGAATGCATCAGCCTGATGAGAAACTGCAGCTCAACCGTTTCCTGGGCGAATGGTTGGCTCACGGGCTTGCTCATGGCCATACCTATGATGTGCCGGAGATGCCCTGATGCGGGTGGTACAGATTACCGATGCCCATCTCTATGCGGATACCGAAGCGCGCTCCCGCGCGGGTATCCCTTGGCGGCAGTTTGAACAGGTCATCAACGCCGTGGTGGCTGAGCAACCCGATCTCGTGCTCTTCACTGGCGATGTCAGCCAAGACGAGTCGGCTGCTTCTTATGCCTTGGCGGTCAAAGGATTAGCGGCGCTGTCTTGCCCTTGGTATTGGCTTGCCGGTAATCACGACCAACAAGCGTTGATGGCCGCTGAGCGCCCACTGGTAGAGGAAGTGGAGGTAGGTAGCTGGCGCCTGCTGTTGCTGAATACTCAAGTAGCGGGCGAGCCCCATGGCGAACTAGGGAGCAAGCAGCTAGCGACGCTGGCGGAACGCTTACAGGCGGATAACCGACCCACGCTCATTGCTATGCATCATCCCCCGGTTGACGTCGGGGCAGTGTGGATGGATGCCATCGGCCTTCAGGATCGCGACGCCTTTTGGCACGTGCTGGGTAAACACGCGCATGTTCATATCATTTTGTTTGGCCATGCACACCAGGCCTATGCCGAACACCACCGCAGCGGCGATGCCACCATCGACGTTTACGGTTGTCCCGCCATGGCGGATCAGTTTTTACCCGGCGCCGAGCATTTCGCGATTGATGAAGCATCGCGGCCTGGCTATCGCATCGTCGATTTACACTGGAGCGAGCTGGCCGGAGGCGAATGGCAAAGCTGGATTGAGCGCATCGGTTGACGGGAGCCACGCCCAGAATCTGCTCGTTAGGTGATTAAGGAATAAAAAGATAGTTATTAATTCTTTTGGGTTATTATCGGCGCGGCGTTACCCTACTCACATTCGAACGTAAATTTTTGAACGTACCTGTTTGAACGTACACGGCTTTCAGCGTGTGTAACGAGCTTGTACTTGTGAGGTAAGGGGCCATGACCCAATTGTCTACATCGTCTTTTAAGGAGCGGTCGTTACAAGAACGGTCTTCAGAGACGACTGCTACAACAACACGTTCTTCAGCGGCGCCGCAAGACGCTTTCACTGCGCCTGACGCTGCCCGTCTGACCCATCTTAAGCAGTTAGAAGCCGAGTCAATTCACATTATTCGTGAAGTGGCCGCCGAGTTCTCCAATCCGGTGATGATGTATTCCATCGGCAAAGACTCGTCGGTCATGCTGCACTTGGCACGTAAAGCCTTTTACCCCGGTACGCCGCCTTTCCCGCTGATGCATGTGGATACCACATGGAAATTTCGCGAAATGATCGAGTTCCGCAACCGCATGGCGGAAGAAGCGGGGATGGAGCTGATCGTACACACCAACGAAGAGGGCCGGGCAGCCAATATCAACCCGTTCGATCATGGCAGCGCCAAATACACCGACATCATGAAAACTCAAGCGCTCAAGCAGGCGCTGGATAAATACGGTTTTGATGCGGCTTTCGGTGGTGCGCGCCGCGATGAAGAAGCGTCGCGTGCTAAAGAGCGCGTTTACTCTTTTCGTGACAAATATCACCGCTGGGATCCCAAGAGCCAGCGCCCCGAGCTATGGAACGTGTATAACGCCAAGGTCAATAAAGGCGAGTCCATTCGCGTGTTCCCGCTCTCTAACTGGACTGAGCTGGATATCTGGCAGTACATCTACTTAGAGTCGATCCCCATTGTGCCCCTCTACTACTCGGCCAAGCGCCCGGTCGTCGAACGCGATGGCATGCAAATCATGGTGGACGATGATCGCCTGCCGTTAGCACCCGGCGAAGTGCCGGAACAGAAGTCAGTGCGCTTTAGAACACTTGGCTGCTATCCGCTGACCGGCGCCGTGGAGTCTGAGGCTGCCACCTTGCCCGAAATTATCCAGGAAATGCTGCTGACCCGTACCAGCGAGCGAAGTGGCCGCGCCATTGATCGCGATCAAGTGGGTTCGATGGAGAAGAAAAAGCGCGAGGGGTACTTCTAAAATGTCTCATCAATCCAACTTAATCGCCGATAATATCGAGCAGTACCTGCACGAGCACGAAAACAAAGACCTGCTGCGCTTCATTACCTGTGGAAGCGTGGACGATGGCAAGTCGACCCTGATCGGCCGGATGCTCCATGATTCGAAAATGATCTTCGAAGATCAGTTGGCGGCCATCACCCAGGCGTCTAAAACCAGTGGCACCACCGGCGATAGCGTCGATTTGGCACTCTTGGTAGATGGCTTGCAGTCAGAGCGCGAGCAGGGCATCACCATCGATGTGGCGTACCGCTTTTTCTCCACCGATAAGCGCAAGTTCATTATTGCCGATACGCCTGGGCACGAGCAGTACACGCGCAACATGGCCACCGGTGCTTCCACCGCCAGCCTGGCGATTATTCTGATCGATGCCCGCTACGGGGTGCAGACCCAAACCCGGCGCCACAGTTTTATCGCCGACCTGCTGGGTATTCAGCACCTAGTCATTGCGGTCAATAAGATGGATTTGGTGGGCTTCTCTGAGCAGCGCTATAACGAGATAGTGGAGGAGTACCGCGCCTTTGCCACCAACCTGCAAGCGCCGGATATACGCTTTGTACCCATGTCGGCACTCAACGGCGACAACGTGGTCAACCGTAGTGAGCAGACGCCCTGGTACTTCACTGAGGGTTATGAAGGGCTAACACTGATCGAATTGCTCGAGAGTGTCGAAATCAGCCGTGATCAGAACCTCAGCGATCTGCGTTTACCGGTGCAGTACGTCAACCGGCCGAACCTCGATTTTCGCGGTTATTGCGGCACGCTGGCGGCCGGTGTTATTCGCCCCGGGCAGGCCGTTAAAGTGTTGCCGTCGGGTAAAACTTCAACCGTGGCGCGGGTGGTTACGTTTGATGGCGATCTTGATGCCGCCTATCCCGGCCAAGCAATCACTGTTACCTTAGACGGCGAGATTGATATTTCCCGTGGGGATTGGTTGGTGGCCGCGGATAGCGAACTACCGCTTTCGAATACCTTTAAAGCCGATATCGTGTGGATGCATGAAGAGGTATTAACCCCTGGCAAGCTTTATGATTTTAAGCTGGCAACGCGCGACCTTTCCGGCCAGGTAAGCGCCATTGATTACCAAATCGATGTCAATACGCTGGAAAAGCATACGACGCATTCGCTGGGGCTCAATGCCATTGCCCGTTGTGATGTGGAATTGACCGCGGCCATTCCAGTGGACGATTACCGCACGAGCCCAGGCACCGGCAGTTTCATCATTATTGATCGGCTGACCAACGTTACCGTTGGGGCAGGGATGATACGCGGGACGGCGAGTGAATCAGCCTCTGTCACGCCATCGACCGATTGGGCGGCCTTTGAGCGTGACCTGAATGCACTGGTGCGTAAGCACTTTCCACATTGGGAAGCCAAAGATATCAGCGGTTTATTTAACCGCTGATAGGCGAAAGACTTGTTCGTTCCTTGCAACGTATACATGCGACGAACGTAACCTACGTCATTGCGAGGAGCGAAGCGACGCGGCAATCTCAGGTTTAGCATCACCGCCGGTATGAGATTGCTTCGTTGCGCGCTCCTCGCAATGACAGTAGTGGTTAGGTTTACTCAGCGTTAGGGAAAAACAGCTGCTGGCCGTCTACCTCAAAATCCGCAATCGCTTGCTGTCCCTCTTCAGAGACCAACCACTCGTGCCACTGAGCCGCAAGATCGTGTTTCAGATCTGGGTGGAGCTCTTCAGAAAGCAGTAGGCTGCCGTACTGGTTAAACAGCGCTTCGTCGCCTTCAAACAGCAACGTCAAATCCTGAGGATTTTCAAATGCGACCCAGGTGGCGCGGTCGGTAAACGTATAGGCATCCATACCCGCCGCGGTGTTCAGTGTCGGCCCCATGCCGCTGCCCAGCTCACGATACCACTCGCCCTCTGCTGTCACTCCCGCATCTTCCCACAAACGCAGCTCAGCGCGGTTGGTGCCGCTGTCATCGCCGCGCGAAGCAAACGGGGACTCGCTTTCCGCTATGCGCTGCATGGCCTCGATGACGTTTTCACTGTCACTGATGCCCGCCGGGTCATCACTCGGCCCAACGATAACGAAGTCGTTGTACATCACGTTGAGGCGTTCAGTGGCATAGCCCTCCGCCACAAACTTCTCTTCACCCGCCGTGTCATGCACTAAAAGGCTATCGGCATCGCCACGGCGACCGATTTCAAACGCTTGACCCGTACCGACAGCCACCACACGAACCTCGATACCCGTCTCTTCGGTGAAGGTGGGGATGATCGCGTCGAACAAACCTGAATTTTCAGTGGAGGTGGTGGAAGCCAGGGTGATGTAATCATCGGCCGCCATCAGCGTGCCGCTAAAAGTGATACCCAGGGCGCCTGCCGTTATCAATGCGGTGGATTTCTTCATTTTATTGCTCCTTGCTCATTTTTGATTAGTCACAGAGTTCATGCTTTTCAGGGTTACCAAACCAGCTCACCCCGAATAAATGCCCCAGCCTCGGGTGAAGCGGGGGTCGTAAAAAAATCATCGGCTGGGGTATGTTCGAGTAATTCGCCGTTATGCAAAAACAGCACGTCGTTGGCTAAACGACGCGCTTGATGTAAATCATGGGTGGTCATCACGATACGAGTACCGCTGTGATGGAACTCAAGCACCGCGTCTTCTACTGCTTTGATAGCCGCCGGGTCGAGGGCAGAGGTGGGTTCGTCTAAAAACAGTACGCGCGGGTTGAGCAGCCAGGCCCGCGCCAGCGCCAAACGTTGTTGTTCGCCACCGGAAAGCACCCGTGCCGGCCGTTTAGCCAACGACGCCAAGCCAAACTTTTCAAGCGCGCTCATCGCCTGCGCTTTGCGGGATAATCCTTTTAGCTCGGGGCGTGGGATTTTGTTGATCGCTAGCACATAGGTGAGATTATCCAGCGCCGAGCGGCGCAGAAGCACCGGGCGTTGAAACACCATCGCTTGAGCCGGTGGTTCACTTTGCCAGTGCACCGAGCCACTAGTGGGCGTGAGTAGGCCGTGGGAAAGACGCATCAACAGGCTTTTACCAGCGCCGTTCGGGCCCATGATGAGTGTTCGGTGGCAGCCCGCCAGTTGCAGTGTGGTCGGCTTGAGTAGCGTGTTGCCGCGGTGAACAAAACTGACGTTTTCCAGTTGCAGCGTGGCAACGGGGGGCGCTTGATATATCGTCATCCCAGCCGCCTTTTTGCCGTCTCACCGATGACATGAGCAATCGCATTAATCATGGTGACCAGTCCAAGTAGAATAATTCCCAGCCCTAGCGCCATGGGCAAGTTGCCTTTGCTGGTTTCCAGCACAATGCTGGTCGTCATGACGCGGGTCACGCCATCGATGTTGCCGCCGACAATCATCACCGCGCCCACCTCGGCGCTGGCGCGGCCAAAGCCCGCTAAAATGACGGTCATGAGCGCAAAACGGGCATCCCAAAGCAGGGTAGGGATCATCCGGCTACGCGTTAAGCCGAAGGAGTTCAACTGCTCGGCATACTCGCCGTGGAGTGCCTCGACTTGTTGGCGGGTTAGGGCGGCGATAATCGGTAGAACGAGAATGACTTGCGCGATGACCATCGCCGTGGGGGTAAACAGCAAACCCCACTCACCCAGTGGGCCAGCGCGTGAAAGCAGTAAATAGACGCAAAGACCGGCGACGACGGGCGGTAACCCCATCAGTGCATTGAGCGCGACGATCACCGCGTTGCGCCCCGGAAAGCGCCACAGCGCAAGAGCGGCACCCAGCGGAAGTGCGAGCAAGCTGGCAATCAACACCGCCATTAGAGATACCTGCAGCGACAGCATCACGATTGAGATTAGGGCGCTGTCCATGCTCATAATCAGAGCGAGGGCAGTGCTGAAGGCGTTGTCACTAGTCAGCATTGAGTATTGGCGTCGTTATTAGGTTCGTTTCGGCATAATGTACCCAAAAATGACCGATTGCACTCTAGGCTGAAATTGATGCAGTCTTATGCAGTAAACGCCATTAATGGTCTCCACTGCCAGGGAGGGGTTTGTTGCGATGGTTGAACGACACGCTTATTTGACCACGGCTGAAGTCGCCGATTACCTACGTCTGAAAGAGCGTAAGGTGTACGACTTGGTCAGCCAAGGCCAAATTCCCTGTAGCCGGGTTACCGGCAAACTGCTGTTTCCACGCCAGCAGATCGATTTATGGGTGCTGAGTCACTTGGAAGGCGACCAAGCGCAGCGTTTGTCGGTGCCGTTAGTCGTCGCGGGTAGTCAGGACCCCTTACTGGAGTGGGCCGTAAGAGAAAGCGGTTCTGATTTGGCCATGCTCTGCCAAGGCAGCGGTGATGGCGTGCGCCGCCTGCTGGATGGCAAGGCCATGGTAGCCGGCATTCATCTGCTAGACCCAGCGACCGAGCGCTATAATGAGCCCAACGCGCTCGGTTTGAGCGGTATGCGCGACCTGCTAATCGTTCGTTGGGCCACGCGTCGTCAGGGGTTGCTGTTGCCTACCGGTAACCCACTGAAGATCAAAACGCTAAACGACTTGAAACGCCTGAAGGTGCGCGTAGCGCATCGCCAGCCTGATGCTGGCGCGGCGCACCTGCTGGGTTTCTTATTGCAACAGGCCGGTATAGACCGTTCAGCGCTTACCTGGGCGCCACACGCTTCCTTGAGTGAAGATGACCTGGCGCTCAGTATTGGCCAGGGCGAGGCCGATGCGGGCTTGGGGGTCGAGGCCGCGGCCCATCGACAGCAGTTAGCCTTTATTCCCCTACATGAGGAGTCGTTTGACCTCGTGATGCAGCGGCGTAGCTATTTTGAACCCGCGGTTCAGCGGCTAATGGCCTTCGCGCATCAAGCGCGCTTTACAGAACGCGCAGCACAGTTGGGGGGTTACGATATCGCTGAAACGGGTAAAATTGTCTACAATGCTTAGCGGGCTATTAATTAACCCCGAATCCTGCGTAGCAAGGCTTGACGCTGTTGTTGTATGCGCCACACTAGTGAGGCGCTAAAAACACCCATCATCACGAAATGGAGAGCATGATGACACAAGCATTGAATGGTAAACGCGTTGCTATTTTAGCGGCCGCTGGTTTTGAAGAGTCTGAGTTGAGCGTGCCGCGTGCCGCCTTACAGAAAGAGGGTGTAGAGGTTCACATCGTTACACCCGACGGTAAGGGCATTCGCGCTTGGGCAGAAACTGAGTGGGGTGATACTTACGAGGCCGATAAAGCCCTCGCCGACGCCAATGAGTCTGACTACCACGCGTTGGTTCTTCCCGGTGGCTTATTCAACCCCGACGAACTGCGCACTAACGACGATGCCCTGAGTTTCGTTAAAGCATTTTTCCAGGCAGGCAAGCCCGTTGCGGCTATTTGCCATGCGCCCTGGATTTTAATTAACGCGGGCGTCGTTGAAGGGCGTCGTATGACGTCAGTGCCTAGCGTGGCACAGGATCTTGTCAATGCTGGCGTTGAGTGGGTGGACGAGCCTGTCGTGGTAGACAGTGGCCTCGTCACCAGCCGTACGCCAAAAGACTTGGATGCCTTTAATGCCAAGTTACTCGAAGAGCTGCAAGAAGGTCGTCACGCCGGTCAGCACGCTTGATGGGGCTATTGCGCCAGTGGGCAAGCTTTGCCAAAAGGCTTGTCCACGTCATTGCCAAACCCATTAAAGGCGACAGTAGCCGTGGGGGGATGGTGGTTCATCCTTACCGCGGCTATGGTTCTCAACGTGAAATATTCGTAATGGGCAGGGTTTTTCGCCAAGCAGCCCTGGGGCGGGCGATTCCCCGCCATGGCATGCTGCGCGACACGGCCGATGTCGCGCGGCGCATTTTTCGCCGCGGGCTCGCCAATGCTCAGGTAGAAGTCCGCATTGGTGATAATCAGCTTTGTGTGAGCACCGATCGCGATGGCTATTTCGATGTCCACTTGCCGATCAGCCATACACTTCCTATCGATGTCTCTTGGCACCGCGCCGATATCTTGGTCCATCGCGAAGACCAAGCGACAGTGCGTACCCATGTTGAAGTTTATGTGCCGCCACCAGAAGCGGATTTGCTGGTGATAAGCGATATCGATGACACCGTCATGTTCACTGGCGTGGCGGAAAAGCTCAAAATGCTTTATCGCCTATTTGTCAAAAAACCCCATCGCCGTACCGCTTTTCCTGGCGTGGCGTCGCTGTATCAGGCGCTTTATCGAGGCGTTAGTGAGCGTGCCGAACGGCCCATTCTCTATGTCTCACGCGGGCCGTGGGCGATTTACGAAATGCTCGAGACGTTTTTTCAGATCAACCGAATTCCTGTCGGTCCGATACTTTTCTTGCGCGAATGGGGGATCTCCTGGCGTCGCCCCTGGCCAAGGCGTGCCGAAGAGCATAAGCGTGACTTGATCGATCGTATGCTAACGCTGTACCACGACATGCCCTGCATACTCATTGGTGACAGCGGCCAGCACGATCCCGAAGTGTATATCGAAATCGTCAAAGCCTACCCGAACCGCATCAAAGCCATTTATATTCGGCGAGTCGATAAAGACCCCCAAAGAGAAGCAGCAATCCAGCGGTTGCGCGATGAGTTGGTCGGCACCCAATGTGATTTGGTGCTCGCTGCCGATAGCGTGCTGATCGCTGAACATGCGCATGCCCAGGGCGATATTTCCATTCATGGTTTGCAGGCCGTCAAGCGCGATGTGGAAGAGCATCGCAACAATCCCGTTTAATCGCCATCCTGTCTGACACTGTTGCCAGTTCAGTTCCCATGGTAAAAGCTAAGCTGAAAAGACTTCGTTAACCGTCAAGTGATAGAAGACGGGGTTATGTCGATAGGGGCTGCCATGGTTGTTCTGCTGATTATTGTTGCACTGACCATTTTTGTGCTCCCCAATGTCTGGGCCAAGTGGGTACTCAAGCGCCACACGAAAGGGCGCGACGATTACCCTGGCACCGGTGCAGAACTCGCCGATCATCTGCTGCGCCGTCTTGGGGTTGAAGGTGCCAGCGTAGAGCGCACCGAGTTTGGCGATCATTACGACCCAGAAACACGCTGCGTACGGCTCTCCCCGGATAATTACGATGGCCGCTCGCTGACCGCCGTCACGGTGGCAGCGCATGAAGTGGGGCACGCCATTCAGCACCATCAAGGGTATGCGCCGCTGTTGGCGCGTAGCCGGTTAGTAGGGGTGGCTCAAAAAGCCGAAAAACTGGGTGCTTTGCTGATGATGGCTGCGCCGTTTCTGTTTTTGTTGACGCGTTTACCGGGGGGCTTGGCAATCGTGATTGCCATGGCGGTCATCAGCTTTGGCACCGCAGCGGTGGTGCATCTAGTGACGCTACCGGTGGAGTTCGATGCCAGCTTCAATCGCGCGCTACCTTTGTTGAAAGAGTACGTGCCGCCTGCCGACATGGCTGGCGCCCGGCATGTGCTCACCGCCTGCGCATTTACTTACGTGGCCGCTTCGCTGGCCAGCGTAATGAATCTAGGCCGCTGGCTGGTGATTTTGCGGCGGTAAGTAACGTTATCTCTTCAGCCCGTAGGTTGTATGAAATCCTGCTCCAGGCCTGCTATCGATGCCGCTAGCCAGTGATCGCCGCCAGCAGCGCATCGGCACGCTGAGCAAGGCCATCGCGGGAGAGCCTGGCCCTGTCACGGGCGTCGTCACTGCCGAGTTGCCTGGCATTGGCATCCACGTTGAGCAGCACGCTGTGCAGTGAGGCATGCATCAACCTTGCCCCAGCGTGCGCGTCGCTAACAAACTGCTGCTCGATGTGTTCTCCCGCCTGCTGCGTCAGTGCCAGCGCCGCAGCACATATCTGCGCCGTTTTCAGCGGCACTTCAACGGCAGTATCGGCCGCCGCATGAAGGGCGCTTTGACGCCCTGCGTCCTCCTCATCCCGGCCCACGGCTGCCATAAATGCCTCAAAGGCGGCCACGTCTTCTTGGGCCAGCGGCGCTAGGCGCTGTTTAAGTGAGGTACCTTCATCAATCAATGCCTGACGCTGTGTTGTGGCATCGTGGCGCTGGCTCAGATGCAGCCCCTTGAGCACGAGCGCCAAGCCCAGGTCGGCACTCACCACGGCCACCGCGCCGCAACCTGGCATCGGCTCGCGGGACACGGTGTCGCGAAAATCGCTCAGCTTATGTTCCCAGAACGGTGCGGTGTTATCCGACATGCGTCTTATCCTTTTTTCATAGGGTGGTGGTCATACCCCAGCACGTTTCATGCTTTACACAATGCGCTCAAGGGCGGTTTGCAATACTTGGCGCGTCTCGGGACGCACGCAGCGCGCCTGTTCCTGGCCATCCCTAAGAAAGATCAGCGTCGGCCAGCGCTTGACCCGGTATGACCGTCCCAGTCGTTTTCCCTTGCCATCCTCGACTCGCACATGGCGTACCCCAGGGGTTTGATCAATCACTTCCCTGATCAGTGGCTGCGCCGCACGACAGTAGCCGCACCAGGGCGTGCCAAATTCCACCACTACCGGCCCCTGACTGGCATCCAGTTCGCTTCGCTTTGGTACGGTGCTATCGGCTATAGTCATGTGTTCTCTCCTGAGGTGGTGACAGGCCCCGCATCCCTGGAGGCCTTGTGGGTATAGCGTCCGATCAAGATAAACGCGATAACCCCGGCTTATTCGCCACTATCACCGCGCGGCGCGGCGCGGGGTAGCCTTCAATGGTGCGGCTACGGTCTTCCGGGTCAAGAAAATCGGCCAGCGATTGATAGGTCATCCATTCGGTCGAGCGCTGCTCATCCAGCGTAGTGACCGCTTCATCCACCACGCGTACATTGGTAAAACCGCAGCGTTCCAGCCAGTGGCAGAGCGCTTTTGAAGAAGGCAGGAAGTAGACATTCGGCATGGCCGCATAACGTTCGCCGGGCACGAAGACGGTCTGCTCGTCGCCTTCCACTACCAGCGTTTCCAGGACCAGCTCGCCGCCGGGCGCCAAGGCTGATTTTAACTGCTGAAGATGTTCCAGGGGCGCAGGGCGATGGTAGAGCACGCCCATGGAAAATACCGTATCGAAAAAACCGAGGTTCTCCGGCACATCCTCAATGCCCACCGGTAAGAACTGCGTTTTTCCGCCATCGGCATCGCCGACGAAGTGGCGTACCGCCTGAAACTGCCAGTAAAAGCGTGGCGAGGGGTCTATGACCAGCACGAAGGCCGCGCCTGCCCCGGCCATCCGCCATGCGTGATAACCGCTGCCACCACCCACATCGAGCACCTTACGATATTGTAGCGGTGCCAAGTGCGGGGCCACTCGTTGCCATTTCCAGTCCGAGCGCCATTCGGTATCGATATGAATGCCACCCAGTTGAAAAGGGCCTTTACGCCAGGGGGCAAGCTTTCTTAGCAGGTTAAAGCACTGACGCTGCTGGCTATCACTCAAGGCAAGGTCGACGGTGACCGTATCGCTGTTTAAGTCCACGCGCCTGTCAGAGGGCAGCGCTGGCAGTTTAGCAACGGCTTTTTCCCAGGCGGAAAGGTCGCCATGGCGGTTACGATCTAACCCGTGGGCTAACTGCTCAGGTAGCTTTGCAAGCCAGGGTGTTAGCGAAGCATCCAGGGTTGCTTGATCCAAAAACGCCTGATAAATCGCGCGATGATCGTCGGATAACGGCGCCACCTTTAACCCTCCTTAAACGCAATTAGCGAGGCAAAGTTAAGGTACTGGAACCAGGTCATCGAGCGCGGAAACCCAGCCTGCTTCAAGCGGCCATGAAGAGCGTCGAGGGTATCCGGTACCAGTACGTTTTCAAGGGCGGTGCGCTTTTGGCTTATTTCCAGGTCGCTATAGCCATTGGCACGCTTGAAATCATGGTAGCGCTCGACCCGCCAGGCGTTGTCGCGCTCGTCGGCATCCACGGTTTTCTCTGAGAGAATCAAGACGCCCCCCGGCTCCAGCGCCGCATAAAGCCGTGCCAACAGCGCATCGCGGTCTGCAGCAGGAAGAAACTGCAGCGTAAAGTTGAGAATGATCATGCCCGAAGGCGCATACTCAAGTGCACGGATATCGGCTTCTTCCACCTGCATGGCATGCTCGGGGCACTCTTGTTGAAAGGTCTGGCGTGCCTGGGCCACCATGGCTGGCGACAGGTCCACCCCTGTATAGCGAAAGGCGTCCGGCGGTAGTGCGCCCGCCAATGCCAGGCCAGAGGCGCCCAGAGAGCAGCCCAGATCATAGACATGGGCGCCATGGCGAAGGTGGCGCTGGGCAATCAGGCTCAGCATGCCAAGAATTTGTCCGTATCCTGGCACCGAGCGGCGGATCATATCCGGAAAGCAAGCGACCACTTTTTCGTCGAAAGAGAAGCGCGCTACGCGGTCAAGGGGTGTCGAAAAGATAGCGTCACGGTAAGATGCATCACTCATGGGCAAGCCGGGATTGTAAATGAGGCTGAGTAGTTTACGCGCCCTTGTTGACACAGAACAGACCTGTCTGGCAAAGACACGGACTGCAAGGATCGACGCCACAGGAGACGGCATATGGCTTCAGCAACAAACGCTACCCCCGATACGCTACCTGCGTGGCAGACGTTGAAGCATCACGCTGAGACGCTGCAGCACGTCCACTTGAAAACCCTCTTTGGCAGCGAAGCATCGCGCTGGGAAAGTTTTACCCGGCAAGTGGCGGGTTTGACGCTGGACCTTTCCAAGCAGCGCTGGGACGACGATACGCTTGAGCATTTGTTTACCCTGGCCAGCGAAGCGGGTGTGCCTTCCGCTATTGAGTCACTGTTAAGCGGCAAACGCGTCAACGTTAGTGAAAACCGCCCAGCCTTGCACACGGCGTTGCGTCTGCCAGCGGATGCCACGCTTGAGGTGGAAGGGGAAGATATTGTTGCGGCGGTACATGAAAGCCTGGCTCAAATGGAGCGTTTGGTTAGCCGCCTACATGCCGGTCAGTGGCGTGGCGCTACCGGTAAGCCTATTCGCCATGTGGTCAATCTGGGCGTAGGCGGTTCGGATCTAGGCCCTCTCATGGTCACCCATGCATTAGCCGATTTCCGCCCCAGCGATGTTCATCCCGTCGAGGTGCATTTTGCCTCCACCATGGATGGTTCACAGTTGGCGGACTACTTGAGCCGGTTGAACCCTGAAACCACTATTTTCGTGCTGTCGTCCAAATCGTTCACCACCATCGACACGCTCTCGAACGCCAACACGGCGCGTGAATGGCTGCTGAGCCGTTTGACCCAGCATGGCGCGTCCCCCATCAGCGCTGAACTGGTAGTGCGCCAACACTTTATTGGTGTTTCGGCAAGTCCTGAAAAAATGAGTGAGTGGGGAATCACGCCGGATCACCAATTGACCTTCTGGGAGTGGGTAGGCGGACGTTATTCACTGTGGGGCACGATCGGCTTGCCGATTGCCCTTGTGGTAGGGATGGATAATTTCCGTGAATTCCTAGCGGGTGCGCACGAGATGGATCGGCACTTTGCCGAAGCGCCGATGGAAGACAACTTGCCCGTGCTGCTCGGCCTGGCAGGGATCTGGAACGTGAACTTTCTGGACATTCGCGCGCACTCCATTCTGCCTTACGACGGTCGGTTGGAGTATTTCGCCGCCTATCTCGAACAGCTCGAGATGGAGTCCAATGGCAAGTCGGTTACCCGCCAGGGCCAGCCGGTCAGCTACTCTACCTGCCCGGTGCTCTGGGGGCAGCTTGGTCCCAATGCGCAGCACGCTTTTTATCAGTTGCTGCACCAAGGCACCCAGCCTGTGGTGTGCGATTTCATCGCGCCGCTCAAGCGCTATGATGAGGTAGAAGACCCGGATACCCGGCGCCACCTGAAAACCCAGCACCGTCTGGCACTGGCCAACTGCTTTGCCCAGTCACGCGTATTGATGTTAGGCGACGATGCGATAGACGACGATGGCCCACGCCCCGAACATAAGCGTTACCGTGGCAACCAGCCATCGACCACGGTGCTGCTCGACCAATTAACGCCCGCGACGCTTGGTGCGTTGATCGCCCTTTACGAGCATAAGGTATTTGTTCAAGCGGTCATCTGGGACATCAACCCGTTTGACCAGTGGGGTGTTGAGCTGGGCAAGCAGATTGCCACGGATACCCAGAAAATCATCGACCATGAGGGCGATCTATCGCGCATGGATGCCTCCAGTAAGGGGTTGATTGAAGCGTTCTGGGCGGCTGAGCAGGAGTAATGAAGCCATTCAAGCCCGGGGCTAATCCGGCGACAGGTCTACGAGGAGGCGCTGTGAACCCATCCATGGGCGCTAAATTTGCCATCCATGGCAAATGACCTCCTCTACGACCTATCCCCGGCGCCCCTGGTAATAAGCATGAAGCATGGCTAGATATACAGCTTTTTGCTTTTCCGCTATCCTGTGCTTCTTTGCAAGTCGGCAATGACACTTTTCAGCATAAGATATGGCTGCCAGTACGATTTTTCAGGGAACCGACGTTACATGACCCAGTTTGATGCCTCTCAGTACGGCGCGAGTTCCATCGAAGTCCTGTCCGGGCTCGAGCCGGTACGTAAGCGTCCCGGTATGTATACCGACACCACACGTCCCAACCACCTTGCCCAGGAAGTGATCGATAACAGCGTCGATGAGGCGCTCGCGGGCCACGCCACCGCCATCAGCGTCATACTGCATAGTGACGGCGGGATAGAAGTGCAGGACAACGGGCGCGGTATGCCGATTGACCTGCACCCCGAACACGGTGTTTCGGGCGTGGAGCTTATCTTTACCAAGCTCCATTCAGGGGGTAAATTCTCCTCGACCAGCTATCGTTTTTCTGGCGGTCTTCACGGGGTAGGCGTCTCGGTCGTTAACGCGCTCTCTCGCCGATTGGATGTTGAAGTCACCCGCGGCGGCGCACGCCACGCCATGGCCTTTGAGTTCGGTGAGAAAGTCGAAGAGCTGCATGAAATTGGCAAAGCCCCCAAGCGGGCGAGTGGTACGCTGGTGCGTTTCTGGCCGGACGAAAGCTACTTCGATAGCCCCAAACTAGCACTCACGCGTCTGAAACACCTGCTGCGTGCCAAAGCGGTGCTCTGCCCCGGCTTAAAAGTTACCTTGGTCGAACCCGACGGCACCACCACCGAGTGGGAATTTGCCGATGGCCTGCGCGACTATCTGGTCGAAGCCACCGACGGCTACGAAGTGCTCCCTCGCGAACCTTTCGTTGGCCACTTCAATGACGACGAGCATGGGGTCGATTGGGCGGTTCAATGGCTACCGGAAGGCGGTGAAGCGCTGCTGGAGAGTTACGTCAACCTGATCCCCACCCCGCAGGGCGGCACTCACGTTAACGGCTTTCGTTCAGGGCTGCTGGATGCGCTGCGAGAGTTCTGTGAATACCGCAGCCTGCTGCCTCGTGGGATCAAATTGACCGCTGATGACCTTTGGGAGCGCGCCTCTTTTGTGCTCTCGGTAAAAATGCTCGACCCCCAGTTTGCCGGGCAAACCAAAGAGCGGCTCTCGTCGCGCACCATTGCTGGCTTTGTCTCGGGAGTGGTGAAAGACGCTTTCTCGCTGTGGCTCAACCACCACGTGGATCAAGCCGAAGCGATTGCCGAACTGGTCATTAGTGCGGCACAGAACCGTCAGAAAAAAGCCAAAAAAGTGGCCCGTAAAAAGGTCACTTCCGGCCCTGCGCTGCCCGGTAAGCTGGCGGACTGCTCCGGTCAGGATCCTGCTCAGAGCGAGCTGTTTTTAGTCGAAGGGGACTCGGCGGGAGGCAGTGCCAAACAGGCGCGTAACCGTGAAACCCAGGCGATATTGCCGCTGCGCGGTAAGATCCTCAACACCTGGGAAGTGGAAACCCACGATATCTACGGCTCCCAGGAAGTCCATGATATCGCCGTGGCGATTGGCGCCGACCCCGGCAGTGCTGATCTGGAAAAGCTGCGCTATCACAAGATCTGTATTCTCGCCGATGCCGACTCCGACGGCCTGCACATCGCGACGCTACTCTGCGCGCTGTTCGTGCGCCACTTCCCAAGCCTAGTGGATGCAGGTCATGTTTATGTCGCGATGCCACCGCTTTACCGCATCGATTTGGGCAAAGAAGTGCATTACGCCCTGGATGAGAGCGAAAAAGCCGCCATTCTCAAGCAGCTCGCTAACAAGCGTGGCACGCCCAACGTCCAGCGCTTCAAGGGCCTGGGTGAGATGAGCCCGCTACAACTGCGTGAAACCACCATGTCGACGGAAACCCGGCGCCTCGTCCAGCTCACTCTAACGGAAGGCGACGGCACCATGGAAATGATGGATATGCTGCTGGCCAAAAAGCGTGCCAGTGACCGCAAAAAGTGGCTGGAAGATTACGGCAACCTCGCAGACATTGAGGTATAACCCCCGATGACCATGGATATTCAAGTAGCGGAGGGCGACGTCGAACGTCTCTCCCTGCGCGACTACACCGAAAAAGCGTACCTCGACTACTCGATGTACGTCATTCTAGACCGTGCGCTGCCCAATATCGGCGACGGTATGAAGCCCGTTCAGCGCCGCATCATTTATGCCATGCGCGAGCTGGCGCTGCACGCCAACGCCAAGTATAAAAAGTCGGCGCGTACTGTCGGTGACGTACTGGGTAAATTTCACCCCCATGGCGATAGCGCGTGCTATGAAGCCATGGTGCTGATGGCGCAGCCGTTTAGCTACCGTTACCCACTGGTAGACGGGCAGGGCAACTGGGGGAGTCCCGACGACCCCAAATCTTTCGCTGCCATGCGCTACACCGAGGCCAAACTCTCCAAGTTTGCCGAAGTGTTGCTGGGTGAGCTCGGCCAAGGCACCGTCGATTGGGTACCCAACTTTGACGGCACCATGCAAGAGCCGCTGGTACTGCCGGCCAAACTACCCCATGTACTGCTCAATGGCGGTACCGGGATTGCTGTCGGTATGGCCACCGATATTCCGCCGCACAACGTGTCGGAAGTGGTCGAAGCTACCTGTCACCTGCTGCGCAACCCCAAGGCAACGACTGCCGATTTAATGGAATTCGTGCCCGCGCCGGATTTTCCCACCGATGCGGAAATTATTACCCCGCCCGCGGATCTGCGTAAGCTGTACGAATCAGGCCGCGGCTCGGTCAAGCTGCGCGCACGCTACATTCGCGAAGAAGCCAATATCGTCATTACCGCGGTGCCCTATCAGGTGAGTGGCGCCAAGGTGCTGGAGCAGATCGCCGCGCAAATGCAGGCTAAAAAGCTGCCTATGGTGGCCGACCTGCGCGATGAGTCGACTCATGAAGAGCCCACTCGGCTGGTGATCGAACCGCGCTCCAGTCGTATCGACGTTGAGTCATTGATGGCGCACCTGTTCGCCACCACCGACTTGGAAAAAAACGTGCGGGTGAACATGAACGTGATCGGCCTGGACGGGCGACCACGGGTCATGCCGCTGCCAGAAATGCTGGGCGAATGGCTACAGTTCCGTCGTAGCACGGTGCGTCGCCGTTTGGAGCACCGCCTAGGCAAAGTCGAAGACCGCTTACATATCTTGGAAGGCCTGCTGATCGCCTACCTCGATCTTGACGAAGTGATCCGCATTATTCGCGAAGAGGATGATCCCAAAGCCTCGCTGATCGCGACCTTCAGCCTCTCCGAGCGCCAGGCCGAAGCTATTTTAGAACTGCGCCTGCGCCACCTTGCCAAACTCGAAGAGATGAAAATTCGTGGCGAGCAGGACGAGCTGGAAAAAGAGCGCAAGTACCTGCAGGGGTTGCTGGGCAGTGAAGCCAAGCTCATCACGCTGATGGAAAAAGAGATCCGCGCGGCAGGCAAAGAGCATGGCGACGAACGTCGCTCCCCGTTGGTCGAGCGTGAAGAGTCCAAGGCGCTGTCGGAAGTGGAGCTATTGGGTGCTGACCCGATTACCGTGGTGCTTTCCGATAAAGGCTGGATTCGCGCGGCCAAGGGCCATGATATTGATCCTGAAGGGCTCTCTTATAAAGCGGGGGACAGTTTCCAACTGGCGGCGCGCGGTAAAACCAACCAGCCGCTGGTACTGCTCGATGATACCGGTCGCGCGTATAGCCTTTCAGCGCATAACCTCCCCAGTGCCCGCGGCCAGGGCGAGCCCGTGACCGGACGCGCCAATGTCGCTGCTGGAGCGAAAATGGCGGGGCTGATGCTGGCGCCACCGGAACGGCGCTTCGTGCTCGCGACTGACGGTGGCTACGGCTTTGTTGCACGGCTTGATACGCTCACCGGGAAAAATAAAGCCGGTAAAGCCGTGCTTAGCCTGCCTAAGGGCTGCAATGTGATGGCCCCGATCGAAGTGCCCGACGGGGAGGAACTGTGGGTAGCCTCGGTATCCAACGAGGGGCGGCTGCTGCTGTTCCCGTTAGAACAGCTACCTGAGATGTCCAAGGGCAAGGGTAACAAGATGCTCGATATTCCTGGCCCGAGAGCGGCTCGTCGGGAAGAGTTTGTATGCGGCATCGCCGTGCTGGCTGCTAACGAGCCGCTGATGATTCATGCCGGTAAGCGCAAGCTCACGTTGAAAGCCGATGATCTGGCCTACTATCGCGGAGAGCGCGGTCGTCGTGGCAGCAAATTGCCTCGCGGCTTTCAAAAAGTAGATCGTTTAGAGGCAGGAGAATCGTAAATGGCACGCGGTGATTTGATCCTAACCGTACTGGCGCCGCGTTTAACGGCGGATATCCAATCGCAGGTTGATGCGCTGGTGGTGCAGTTTGACCTACAGGAAAAGAGTACACAGCGCTTGGCGGGCGGCTCGTCGGGCACCAGCGGCATTGAGTGCATCGAAAAGCGATTGGCGGGTGATCATGCCGATGTAGACGCTGTTCGCCATGCCGCCCTGTTGCTCAGTGAAACGCTGGATGTCGATATCGTCATTCAAGAAGATCTGCGCGATCAGGTTCAGCCCCGCCTGGTATGTTTCGATATGGATTCGACGCTGATCAAAGCCGAAGTCATTGACGAGCTGGCGCGCCGCCATGGCGTGGGCGACGAAGTGGCAGAAGTAACCGAGCGTGCCATGCGCGGTGAGCTCGATTTCAAGGCCAGCTTTCGCGAGCGCATGAGCAAGCTGGCCGGGTTGGATGAAAACGTGCTGGCCGAGATTGCTGCTGAGCTACCGCTGATGGACGGCGTTGAGCGTCTGCTAACCAACTTGAAGCGCCTGGGATACCGTACTGCCATACTTTCCGGTGGCTTTACCTACTTTGCCCTGCACTTACAGAAAACCCTTGGCTTTGACGAGGTGCATGCCAATGAACTGGTCATCGAAAATGGCAAAGTGACCGGTGAAGTGAGCGAGCCGATCGTGGACGCTGAGCGTAAAGCAGAATTATTGGAAGCCATTGCCCGCCGTGAAGGCTTTTCATTGGGGCAGACCATCGCTGTGGGCGATGGCGCCAACGATCTTAAAATGCTGGCCAAAGCTGGTATGGGCGTTGCGTTTCGGGCCAAGCCGATGGTGCGCGCGCAAGCGCGCCAAGCGATATCGACAGCAGGCCTGGACGGTGTGCTCTATCTATTAGGACATCACCAACAGGATTTGACACCGTAACCCTGCTGGAGAACACATCATTGCGAGGAGTTTACGACGCGGCAATCGTAGCCTCGGGAGGCTCAGTTCAACGAGAGATTGCCGCGCTTCGCTCGCAATGACCAAAGCATGATTGCCGCGCTTCGCTCGCAATGACCAAAGCATGATTGCCGCGCTTCGCTCGCAATGACCAAAGCATGATTGCCACGCTTCGCTGCCAATGATCTAAGCGCGATTGCAAGCTTTGATCGTATGACCTTCGCAGGTGTGCTGCGCTTTTAGCCGTGGCCTGTGTCTGGGTGGGGAACCGGTTTGTCGCCTATCTCTTCGGCGCGTAGCTCTATCGGTTTGCCCTGGGTTTTATCAGCGTGTTTCAAGCGCAGGTGCAAGCCAGACTTGGCTAGCAGGTGAGCGCTGACCGGCGCGGTAATAAACAGGAACAGCGTAATCAGCATCTCCTGAATATCCGGTTTACCCTCTACACTCCAGAAGTAGAGCATGGAGCCAATCAACATGCAGCCGATCCCAAGCGTGGTGGCTTTGGTCGGGCCATGTAGGCGCATGTAGAAATCACGCAGGTGCGCCATGCCCAGTGAGCCGATAAATACAAAAATCCCCCCAGCGATCAGCAGCAGCGAAATAAGCGCTTCAATCATTACTGACATAGATCCCCCTGGTTTCCATTGATCATTCGATAATATCCCCGCGCAGAATGTATTTGCATACTGCCACGGTACTAATAAAACCTAACATCGCAATTAACAGCGCAGATTCGAAATACGTTTTGCTGTCCAGCCATAACCCCAATAACACGATCAAGGCAATGGAGTTGACGTACATGGTGTCTAGCGCCAGCACGCGATCTGGCAGGCTGGGTCCAATGGTGAGACGGTACAAGTTCATCAGCAGCGCCATCACAACCAACGCCAAGGTGATATAGAGCGCAACACTTAGCATTCGTAAATCTCCTTTAGCGGGCGTTCATAGCGCTCGCGAATCTGTTCAATCAGCGCCTCTTCATCGTCTACGTTCAAAGCGTGAATCAGCAAACTCTTACCATCCATGCGCAGATTGGCGGAAACGGTGCCTGGGGTCAGACTGATCGTGCTGGCCAATAGCGTGATGGTGAAACGTTCCTCGAGGATTAGCGGGTATTCGATAAAGTGAGGTTTTAGCTTGCGCCATGGGTTGGCGATCAAATAAGCCACCTCAAAGTTGGCGGTGATGATGTCGCCCAATACGCGAAAGATAAAACGCAGCAACGCAATGGGCTTGGCAATGCGTGGGCGGGCGTCCCAAAAGCGGTGGGTCAATAAGGGAATTAGGATGGCTAATGAGCCACCCAGTACAAACTGGCCAAACGCATAGCTGCGAACCAGTAACAGCCAAACCAGCAGGAGCAAAAGGGACAAGACAGGCGTGGGTAGCCAAGAACGCGGAGTGATCATTGGGCATCTCCAGCATCAGGTAAAAGCGTACGTATGAGTACCTGTGGGTTGGCTAACTGGTCAGCCGTGGCCTGGGTGTAACTGCTCACTGGCCCCGCCAGTGCCACTAATAGCGGCGCTGCACTAAGCAACCATACCACCCCAAACCACTGGCGCCGGGGCAATGCGGTGCCGCTGGTATTGCCCCGGTGGCTACGCCAGAACAGCGTAGAGCCTGCGCGTGAAAGTGCCACTAGTGAGGCGAGGCTGGAAAGCAGCAATAGCGGCCAGAGCCAAAGGCGCTGATTCCCTTCGGCTGCATTTAGCATCAATGCCTTGCCGAAAGCGCCGGAGAAAGGGGGGACGCCAGCCACCGCGATAGCGCCGATAAAAAACAGCATCGCGAGCGCTGCTCCCTGCACCATCGGGCGACCTTTCACCAAGCGCGTGCCTGCTTTACCACGTTGAAGACCAATCATTTCGGCTAATAGGAACAGGCCACCGGTGATTAAGGTGGTATGGATTAAATAATAAAGCAGGGCGGAAACGGCCTGGGGCGTGCGCATACCGATACCCGCCAACAGCGTGCCTACCGACACCAGCACTAAATAAGCCACCAGCAAACGTAAATCCCGCGCGGCCATGACCCCGACGCCAGCCGCGGCCAGAGTTGCAAGCGACAGCCACCATACCCAGGGGTGTTCCAGCGCTTCCAAGCCGCCAGCGCTTTCGCCAAAAATAAGCGAATAGACACGCAAGATGGCATAAATACCAACCTTGGTCATGATGGCAAACAGGGCGGCCACCGGCGCGGGTGCCGATGCGTAGGCTTTAGGTAGCCAGAAGTAGAGCGGTAGAATGGCGGCTTTTAAGCCAAAAACAACCAGCAGCATCAGGGCGCCCGCAGTGACCAAACCATCGCGTTCCTCTGGCAGTTCGGCCACCCGGATCGCCATGTCGGCCATATTAAGTGTGCCCGTCGCGCCATAGAGAATCCCCACTGCAATCAGAAACAGCGAAGAACCCGCGAGATTGAGCACCACATAGTGAACGCTGGCTTGAATGCGCGCTTTGCCACCACCGTGGAGTAGCAGTGCGTAAGAGGCCAAAAGAAGCACTTCAAAAAAGACGAACAGGTTGAATAAATCGCCGGTCAGGAACGCGCCGTTAATCCCCAGTAGCTGCCACTGAAATAGGCCGTGAAAATTACTGCCTTTCTCATCATCACCTGCGCAGGCAAACACCACCGCGCCAATGGCGAGTACAGCGGTGACTAACAGCATAAGTGCAGAGAGACGATCAAGTACGAGCACGATGCCAAACGGCGCCTGCCAATCGCCCAAGGCGTAATAGGTGATTTCGCCACTGTCTGCTTGACGTAAGAGGGCTATTGTCACAAACAGCAGTAACACAGTAGCGACAACGCTAACCGCACGTTTGTAGCGCACCAATCCTTGCCGTTGATAGAGTAATAAAATACCCGCTACTAACGGTAAAACAACAGGAAAAACAATAAGGTGTTGCATCATTCGCGGTCTTCCTTTTTACCGTCGACGTGGTCGTTGCCCACTTCGCTGCGTGCACGCATTGCTAAAATCACCACGAATGCCGTCATTGCAAAGCCGATCACGATCGCGGTGAGTACCAGCGCTTGGGGGAGTGGATCGGCGTAGCCATTCTCCTCCGACACGATAGCGGGACCATCGGTCGTTAAACCACCCATCGAAAATAGGAACAAGTTCACTGCATATGAGAGCAGTGTTAAGCCCACCACGACGGGGAAGGTACGTCCTCGCAGCATTAAGTAAAGGCCACAGGCGGTTAGCACGCCGGTGGTCATCGCATAGAGCAGTTCCATTAACGAGGCTCCTGGGCAGAAGGGGTGGCAGCGTTAGCATCGGTCTCTTTTTCTGACGCTTCGGTCACTGGGCGATGTGCGGTGGTGACTTTGCCAAGGTTGGCCAAAATCATCAGCGTGGCGCCCACCACCGCCAAGTAGACACCTAAATCAAACAGTAGCGCGGTGGCCAATTCGAAAGTGCCGATCAGCGGGAGGCTGAAATAGCCAAAGGCTGAGGTTAAGAATGGATGACCAAACAACCAACTGCCCAGCCCCGTTAAGGTAGCAACGGCGACACCGATGACGGCCACGGGTTGGAAAGGGAAGTCCAAGCGCGCTTGTGCCCATTCAACGCCCCGGGCCATATAGAGCAGAATCAGCGCGACAGCGGTAATCAGGCCGGCGATAAAGCCGCCACCCGGTTGGTTGTGTCCACGCAGGAAAATAAAGGCAGAAACCAGCAGGGCAAGCGGAAGCAGTGTCATTGAAATTGACGTAAGTACTGCTGGGTAGCGATCAGGGGACCATACCCGGCCTTCGCCATCGCTATGTGGCATAAATAAACGTAAGCGGTTGAGTAGCTTGAAAATTGCCAAGCCAGCGATAGCCAGTACCGTGATCTCACCAAGCGTATCGAAACCACGGAAATCGACCAAAATAACGTTGACTACGTTATAGCCGCCACCGCCGGACTTGCTGTTTTCCACAAAGAAGTTAGAAATCGACAGCGTGTCCCGCGTCAGTACCGCATAGTTAAGACTCGCGATCACCAGCCCCAGCGAGCCTGCGAGCAGCATATCGCGAACATTGCGCAGCGGGCTTGATTCCCGGGGCGTTTTTTGGGGTAAGAAGAAAAGGGCCAGCATCAACAAAATCATGGTGACGACTTCCACCGATAGCTGGGTAAGTGCCAAGTCGGGTGCCGAAAAACGTGCAAAGGTCAGGGCCACAAATAGCCCCACTACCGACAGCATCAGCAGCGAAATCAACCGGTAGCGATGAGTGGCGGCCGTCGCGACACCACCGAACATCAGCATGCCCGCACCGAGAATAAGCACGCCGTCCAACGGCTGATTACCTGCGCTTCCGGTTAAGTTGCCCATCTGCACGAGGCCGATGGCACCCATGATCAGTGCCGCCAGCCATAACCAGCCCACATAGCGCTGAAGTGAATTTCCTTCTAATGCGCCAATAGCCTGCTCAGCGCGGTAGCCGATTGAGATAAGAATGCGCTCAAACACCCGGCGAGCATCGACGCCTGCAAACTGTTGGGTAAAGCGACGCATATCAGCATGGCGCCAATAGAGCGCAATGCCAACGACGAAGGCGAGCAAACTCATGATGAGGGGCAAATTCACGCCGTGCCAAATAGCCAAATGGAAGTCGAGCGGGCTACCGATAACGGCTTGACTGGCCAGCGATAGCAACCCTGTTGCCATCAAAGCAGGAAACAGACCGACCACCACGCAGAGCACCACCAATATTTCAACCGGTAACCGCATTAGGTGCGGGGGCTCATGAGGTGACTTGGGGGGTGCTTCGCGCGCGGGTTTGAAGAAAACGGCGTGCACCAAGCGCAAAGAATATGCGACGGAAAGGATACCGCCCAAGGCAGCTAACGCAGGCAGTAACCAGCTTATGCCGCCTAATACGGGCGTCTCCAGCGATTCAGTAAAAAACATCTCTTTGGATAAGAAGCCATTAAACAGCGGTACACCCGCCATGGCGGCGGCGGCCAGGGTGGTGAGCAGGGCCGTCACCGGCATCGCTTTTTTCAGGCCCCCCAGTTGTTTTAGCTCCCGCGTGCCAGCTTCGTGGTCAATGATGCCAGCACTCATAAAGAGCGCGGCTTTAAACGTCGCGTGGTTAAGGATATGGAACAGGGCGGCCAAAATGGCCATCGGACTGCCAATCCCTAATAGCACGGTAATCAAGCCTAAGTGGCTGACGGTAGAAAACGCCAAGATGCCTTTGAGATCGGTTTTTACCAATGCAAACCAAGCGCCGTATAGCATCGTCACGATGCCAACCAGCGAAACCACAACACTCCACAGTTCGCTACCGGCGATAGCAGGGTGTAAGCGAGCCATTAGGAAAATACCGGCTTTAACCATGGTGGCCGAGTGCAAATAGGCCGACACCGGTGTCGGCGCTGCCATCGCGTGGGGTAACCAAAAGTGAAAGGGAAACTGGGCTGACTTGGTAAAAGCCCCAAGCAGTACCAAGACGAGCATTACTGGGTAGCGCGGATCGGCAAGAATCGCGTCGCCACTGGCCAATACATCGCCCATGTTGAAGCTACCCGCCATGTCACCCAGCAGCAGTAATCCTGCCAGCAGCGCAAGGCCGCCCGCCCCCGTCACCGTTAGCGCCATGCGGGCGCCTTTACGGGCATCCGATTGATGCGACCAAAAGCCAATGAGCAGGAACGATGATAGGCTGGTTAACTCCCAGAACAGCCACAGCAGAATCAGGTTATCCGACATTGAGATGCCGACCATGGATGCCATAAAAAGCATCAGAAAGGCGTAAAAACGACCAAACGGTTCATCTTTCGCTAGGTAGTAATGGGCGTACAGAATAATTAACAGGCCAATGCCTAAAATCAACAGATTGAACAGCAGCGTTAGCCCATCCAGGCGAAATGCTAAATCCAGCGCCAATTCCGGCATCCAGGTAGCCGAAAAACGTAGTTGCTCGCCGTCTAGCAGCGCAGGCACGTTGAGTAGGGTCATCACTAAAGCGGTCGCAGGCAACACCGCCGTCGCCATCGAGCAGAAGCGGCGACCACGCTGAGCGGTGAGTACCGGCACCAGCACGCCTAGCAGAGGCAATAAGGCTATCCAAAGCAGTGTCATGGGCGTCCATCCAGCGCTAAAATAAAAGTCAAAAGAGTACCAGCAGGGCGCTTTAAAAGCGTTCTGATGGCTTAGGATACATCAAGTGAAACAAGAGCATATCACTTGTGTAGCATGTGTGTAGCTTTAGTATAAAGTTTGCTGGTTAACCTTTGAGAGATCTGTCGTTCCATGAGTGAGTCCTTTACTACCTGGCAAAGCCGTTTTGAAAAGCTGCGCTCAAATAAAATTTTCGAGGCGGTCGTCATTTCCATCATCGTTATTTCCGCCCTGGTGATAGGGGCGAAAACTTACGAGGAAACGACTCAAATTGAACAGTGGCTGCTCTATCTTGATATCGCAGTGACGATTTTTTTCCTGGTGGAAATTTTAATCAGGATGGCGGCTGAACGCACGCTTCTTAGTTTTTTTAAAAAAGGTTGGAATGTTTTTGACTTCCTTATCGTGACAGCCAGCTTAATTCCCATGGATGATTCTGAAATGGTGCTGCTAGCTAGGCTGCTGCGTATTTTCAGGGTGCTGCGTTTAGTGTCGATGATTCCCGAGTTGCAGATGCTGCTTGGAGCGTTGGTGAAGTCGGTTCCTCGCATGGGTTATGTCGTGCTGCTGATGTTCATCATTTTTTATATCTACGCCGCCCTGGGTAGCTTTCTCTTTCATAATGTCGATGACTTTTTATGGGGCAATATTTCCGTTTCGATGCTTACGCTGTTCCGTATTGCCACGTTTGAGGATTGGACCGATGTTATGTACGCCACGCAAGAGGTGTTCGCGTGGAGTTGGATCTACTATTTAACGTTTATATTTCTGACCGCGTTTATTTTTCTCAATATGATGATTGGTATCGTGCTGGATGTGATGCAAAAAGAGAGCGCCTTACTCGATTTGAGTAACGATGAGGGCGACGCCGCTCAGGTGCAGGGGCTGCGCGCCGATGTGCGTGACTTGCGTGCCCAGCTTGACCGCATGGAAGCAGCCCTTGCGCAGTCACACTCGTCCCGTGCGCCATCCCATCAAGAGCTGGGCGGTAACCACATCCTAAAGCCCACAAACGACTAATGCTAGGAGAGCTGCCATGATGTTGACTGACCCCGCCAAAAAGTACCGCCCCTTTGTGGCCGTTGATTTAGCTGACCGTCAGTGGCCGAACCAGCGCATAGAAGCAGCGCCAATATGGTGTAGCGTGGATCTTCGCGACGGCAATCAGTCGCTGATTGATCCGATGGATCAGGAGCGCAAACAGCGCTTTTTCGACATGCTGCTGGACGTCGGTTTTAAACAGATCGAAGTCGGTTTTCCCTCTGCCTCGCAAACCGACTTCGATTTTGTGCGCTCGCTGATCGAGCAGAATAAAATTCCCGATGATGTGACCATTCAAGTGCTGACCCAGGCGCGTCCGCACTTGATCGAGCGCACCTTTGAAGCCCTGCAAGGGGCCAAAAACGCCATTGTTCACGTCTATAACGCCACCGACCCAATGTTCCGCCGGGTGGTGTTTAACGTGGATAAAGCGGAGTGCGTGCAGATTGCTATAGAGGCCACTCAACAGATTCGCGCGCAGATGGAAGCCGCGCCGGAAACTAACTGGACCTTTCAGTACTCGCCGGAGCTATTCACCACCACCGAGATGGATTTTGCCGTTGAGATCGTCGAAGCAGTCATGCAAGCCTATGGCGCGAGCACTGATAAACCGATGATCGTGAACCTGCCTGCCACGGTAGAAGTGGCGACGCCCAATAACTATGCCGACCAAATTGAGTGGTTCAGTCGTAACGTTAAAAATCGTGGTCATCTGATTGTCAGTGTTCATCCGCATAACGACCGTGGTACGGGCGTGGCGGCGGCAGAGCTCACCTTGATGGCCGGTGCCGACCGTGTCGAGGGCACGCTGTTTGGTAACGGCGAACGTACCGGCAACGTCGATATCGTGACGCTTGCCATGAATATGTATACCCAGGGTGTTCATCCGCAGCTCGATTTTTCCAATATCACCCCGATCATGCGTGAAGTGGAGTACTGCAACCAACTGCCCGTGCATCCGCGCCACCCTTATGTGGGCGATCTGGTGTTCACGGCTTTTTCTGGTTCGCATCAGGACGCTATCAAGAAAGGCATGGCCGATCGCCGTGCGAATCCTGACGCCGTGTGGGATGTGCCTTATCTGCCCATCGATCCGCTCGACGTGGGCCGTAGTTACGAAGCCGTTATCCGGGTGAACAGCCAATCGGGTAAAGGCGGTGTTTCTTACCTGCTTGAGCAGGAGCATGGCATTGAGTTGCCGCGTCGCCTCTCTATTGAGTTCAGCCAGGTGGTGCAGGAAGTGGCTGAACGCACCGGGCGCGAGATCACTTCTCAGATGATCTACCAAGCGTTCGCCGATGAGTACCTGGAGCAGCGAGCCCCCTTTGGGTTGGTGAGTCATCGGCTCTCATCCGAACCTGACAGCCCCAAAGTGACGCTGGAGGCCGTCGTTGAGACTGATGGTAGTCGCCAGACGCTCGGCGGTGAAGGCAATGGCCCGCTAGCCGCCTTTGTTAAAGTGCTGGCTGCCGCCGGGCACGATGTGGAAATCATTGACTACCACGAGCACTCCCGCGGCCAAGGCGCCGATGCCGAGGCAATCGCTTACGTGGAAGTACGTATCGATGGTAAAGCAGTGTTCGGCGTGGGCACTGACGAAAGCATCACCAGTGCTTCCATGAAAGGGGTGCTCAGTGCGATCAATCGCCATCACTCCACCCAACCCGCGGCGGCCAACGTGACGGCAGAGACTCTGGGGTAACGCCCGGGTTATTCCTTTAGTGAGGCAAAAGCGATGCGGCCCTGGCAGATCATAGTGATGACGGCGATGGTAGTCGCAGGGCTTGCCACCGCGGTGGCTTCCCACGAACCCTTTGACGCCAAATTGGTGCGCTTGGAAGCACAGCGAGCGCTGCCTACGTTAAAGGACTCGCTTCAACAGGAAACGCCAGCGATCAATGCGCTTTTTCTCAACTATGCCGACGATCAAGCGTTATGGATGAGTGCTTCGCTGGCAATGTTGAGTCATGGCGACGTGGCACGTGATGTGTTGGTCGAGTACGGTTTGCTGCCCCAGTTTCAGCAAGTGCTGGTGCGCTTCGGTGCGGATGCGGTGCTACCCATTAGCTACTTTCGTGATCACGATATCGCCACCCTGCGAGCGCAGCACTGGGTGGGGGAGCGCTATCAGCAGCTTAGCCGCTGGTGGAATGAGGAGGATGGCGCGGATTCAGCGTTCACCCCTTATCGCCGTGGCCAGATGGGTATTGCCTTGCTGGATGACAATGGTCACGCGCTGCTTAATCAGTTCGTGGTTAGCGAACAGGGCGAAGTGGCGTGGCTGCAGAGTGAGCGATTAGTGGCGGGCGTGGGCGATTTTTTTACCAGCGGCTTGCGTGATTTGGAAAGCCAGTGGCGGCGAGGCGATGACATTGGCGCCAGTGATGTAGGTTGGGCCGGAGTGGATCTGCTGGTGATGGCCAGTACCGTCAAGGTACTCCGGGCGGGCAGGGCTGCTCGTGCTGCGCGGGTGGGTAGTGTTGAAGCGCAGGGTGCTCGCGCTGGTTGGCGCCAAGGTATTGTGGCCACCAGCGGTCGCTTCGCAACCTTGCCCCGGATGGCCAAAGTAGCCGCTGTGGCTGGCACCGCCTATATCGTGGTTCGTCACCCCAGTTTAGTCAGTGCTCTGGGCGCCAATCTTTCCACATGGCTGGGTTGGCCAGCATGGGTGGGGCAGTTTGTTATTTGGCTAGTGGTGTTACTGCCGGTTCTGTTCATGGCAAGGTTTATCTATCGCTGGTTACTCACGCCCCTGCTGTGGCTGATGATGCCGTTAATGCGACGCTTGGCGAAGGCGGCGAGCAAAGCGATAGCCAGCCGCGCGACTAGGCCCGCTGCAAACCTCGAATGAGCGCTTCCCAAGCACCCATAATGCAAACGCGGCCAATAAGGCCGCCCCGTTTGTTTACTATCGATCAAGCATGCCTTTACTCCGGCAATGCATAAACAGCGACTTGATCGCCTACCTGGTTTTTCAAAATGGTATTCCCGCCGGATACAAAGGCAACGTATTGCCGACCCTCATACTCATAAACGGCAGGGTTGGAGACGGACGGCGCCTCGCTCTGATCCGACCACAGCTCTTCACCGCTCTCAAGAGAGTAAGCACGTACTTTGGCATCCATGGAAGCACCGATAAAGATCACGTTACCCGCGGTGACCGCTGGGCCACCAATGGTAGGGGAACCCCAGCTTTCCGGCATGTAGAAGCCATACTGCTGTGAAGCACCCAGTGGGCGGCGCCATTTGATATCACCAGTGGTCATGTCGAGCGCCACGAGCTCACCAAACGGCGGTTCCCAGCAGGGCATGCCCAGTCGGTTGAGGGCAACCTCAAGGCGCATACCGTAGGGCGCCCCTTCCTGAGAGGCAAAGCCGCTCTCGTTGCCCGATGCTCTATTGGCTGACTCGTAAAGCTCACGGCCATAAAGCCTGACGTGCTGAACGATATGTGACGTATTGACCACCGCTGTCTGACTCTCTGGGTCGAAGGCTACGCCGCCCCACTGCACGCCCCCTGCACTAATCGGGAAGCCCAGTGTCCCTTCCCCTTCGGTAGTGGGCGGGGTGTACATGCCTTCATAGCGAAGGTCTTCCCACAGGGCCGAACACTGCCCAAAGCTAACTGCGTCTGCCAGGGCCCACACCTTGGGCTTCTCTGACTGATCCATCAACGGAGCTGGCTTCGTCGGGAACGGCTGAGTGGGCGCGTAGACTTCCCCCTCTACAGCGCCATCACCGCCTGGCACCGGCCGCTCTTCAATCGGCCAAACTTCTTCACCGGTTTCGCGATTGACCACAAATAGGAAGCCCATCTTGGTCGCCTGGATCAGGGCCGGTATCTCTTCACCGTCGACTGTAATGTCCATGAGCGTGGGCGCAGAGTTGATATCGTAATCCCAAATGTCGTGATGAACCCACTGACGGGACCAGACCACTTCGCCCGTTTCAATATCCAAGGCAGTGGTTGACGTACCGAGAGGGACTTCTTCCGTACGATTACCGCCCCAATAGTTGGGCGAGGGGGAAGACACTGGAAGGTAGACCAGGCCAAGCTCTTCGTCGGCAGACATATGTGTCCACACATTGGCGGTGCCGCTCTGCTCGCGCATCTGATCGCTCAGTGCCTGGAAGGTCCATTCAAGTTCGCCGGTGCGAGCATTGATGGAAAAGACGGTGCCAGGGGGAGCCTCTTCATAGGCCCAATCCATGCCTGCCCAACCCAGAATCAGACGATCTCCCACCACGGTAGGCGGCTGCAGCAGCGACAATGGCCACTTATCGTTGGTGTCGTTCCACTGATTGGCATTGAGCACGCCGTTATCGGCAAACCCTTGGCACGGCTCGCCGCTGTCGGCATCGACCGCAAACAGTCGCGCATCCATGGTGCCCATGTAGATGATTTTCTGGCAGGACTCGCCAGCCACCGGATCATCGGCCTCCCAGTAAGCCACGCCACGATTCTTCAAAGCAGGCTGGGTGAGGGCTTCAAGAGAGGACTGGGTATCGAAGCTCCATTTTTCTTCGCCACTTGCGGGATCCAGCGCGATAATCCGGTAGAACGGTGTGCCGATGTAGAGCGTGTCGTTGGCAAAGACGGGGGTCGCTGACCAGACAGTTGCCGGTAAATCACCCGAACCATCGGCGACATCGCCGGTATGGATTTCCCACACCTTCTCTAACTCGCCGACATTATCGGCGTTAATCTGATCCAGCGGGCTATACTTTTGCGCGTTGAGCTGGCCATGAAAGCTATCCCAGATGGGCTCGCCAGGCACTAGCGGGATGGGGGCAGTGTTGGTTGCCTCTGCCGCACTGTTTGCCGGACTATTTTCTGAACTATTCTCCGGACTATTTGCCGGTTCATCTGGCGAGTCTTGTGCCAGTAACGGCATGGGAGACAAGCAAAGCACCAGCGCAGTGGCCGTGCGCCAACCCAGTGTGGCAGGCGTAAAATGAGGGCGTTTAGTAACTGAAAAAGTGGGCATCGTCGGCTCCTCAGGCATGGGCAGGTTGGGCATGGTGCGAAGGACGAACCATATCTAGTATCAGGCCGATGAAACCGACCCCCATCGCTGCGCAGATCCACCACTGATGCAGCAGCATTCCTGCGAAGAACGTACCCAAGAGCCCCAGTAGGATGAGAACGCGTAATAGGATGGCCGCTTTTTTCTGTTTGACGGCTGCAAGAAGGAGCGCCAACACTCCCAGCGCGAGACAGGCCAAAATGGCTACCAGGGCGCCGAGTGTCCCCGTCACGCCAGTGAGAGGTACAAAATAAGCATAGAGAGCGATGGCAAGCCCAGCGAGCGAGGCAATCAATAGCACTATTGCCCCCAGCCGGGTCGGACGTAATGTCGACATAGCGTTATTTCCTCCTTGAAAAGTTTCAGAATAGTAAGGCGAGCGCCTCACCACAAAGTAATTAGCACTATAACGTTAGCAGATAACGAAGCATTTTTGGCACGCAAACGGCAATCGAAAAAACAAAACCCACTTTGGGCGTCATTAAGCACCAGGACGCCCGGAGTGGGTTTTTTGAAATGTTGTCGCCCTCAAAAGCGGTATCAATGTTACGGCACGCTATGAGTGGCAATGTTGAGTAGGAGTGAGCAACTTAACGCTTCCACTTGGCCAGATACCCTTCGCGCGCAGCTAGGTACAGGCGACGATTACTTTAAAAGCTTTATGACCTCCTCAACGGTAAATTTGTCCAGGCTAGTAGTGTCCAGGGTTGTGAACATGATTTGGCGAAAGCCCGACGCTTTGAGCGAGCTTACAAAGGCGTTTTGCTCAGTTTCCCAGGCACTTCGCGCACCAGCCGGGGCATTAAAAATCCGGGTAAGTGTTCCAGCAGCGCTTGAACGAGCGCTTGGGCCTGATGATCGGGGACGTCAAAGTGGGCGGCGCCCTGAACCGGGTCGAGTACGTGCAGGTAGTAGGGCAATACGCCTGCCTCAAATAGCCGCTCAGAGAGACTCGCCAGCGCTGGTACGTTGTCGTTGATGCCCCTTAACAGTACGCTCTGATTCAGCAGCGTCGCGCCGGCCTGTTTTAAGCGCGTACAGGCATCCACCACGGCCTGATCGATTTCATTAGTGTGGTTGATATGCAGCACAACGACTTTTTGTAGACGGGTTTTGCTTAGCCAACCGAGCAGGGCCTCATCCACGCGGTCGGGAATGACCACGGGCAAGCGGGTGTGGATGCGCAGCCGTTTTAGGTGAGGGATGCTTTCCAACTGTTCGACCAGCCAGCCAAGCTGGCGGTCGCTGGAAGCCAACGGGTCGCCGCCGGAAAGAATCGCTTCGTGAATGGAGGTATCCGCACGCAGGTAGTCCAGCGCTTCCTGCCACTGCGCACGAGAAGGTGAGTTCTCACTGTATGGAAAGTGGCGGCGAAAGCAGTAGCGGCAGTTGATCGCGCAGGCGGGGCTGGCAATCAGCAGCACGCGATTGGCGTACTTATGGATCAGACCTTTGACTGGACGGTGGTCGGCCTCTTCAAGCGGGTCGGTCACATACCCAGGCGTCGCGTCGGTTTCCTCTCCAAGAGGCAGTACTTGGAGAAGCAGCGGGTCATTAGGGTCATTGGGTACAATACGCGCCAGGTAAGCCTCGGGAACACAAATCTCAAAGAGCTGATGCCCGGCGTGGGCACCAGCCAGCCACGCCTGGCTCAAACCAAGGCGCTGGCACAGGGCGGCGGGGTCGCGAATCGCCTGGGAAAGCTGCTGCTGCCAGGCGCTAGGCATCTGGGCAGCGGCCTGCTTAGCAGCGATAATGATGTTCTCCTGCAAAAAGCCCTCCTTCGGGTTATCATGCGCGCACTTATGGAATGAAGTTATTAACGGCGAAGCACGGCTTCGCGCATTACGTTGCTGAAATTAAACATTGAGAGGCTTTATGGCGAACTATTCTACCAATGAATTCAAAGGCGGTTTGAAAGTAATGCTCGACGGCGATCCTTGTTCGATCGTTGAGAACGAGTTGGTGAAACCGGGCAAGGGCCAGGCGTTCAACCGCGTGAAGCTGCGCAACCTGATGACGGGCCGTGTCGGTGAGCGTACGTTCAAATCGGGTGACTCGTTGGAAGGTGCCGATGTCATGGATCTAGAGATGGAGTATCTCTACACCGACGGTGACATGTGGCACTTCATGAAGACCGATGGCTCCTTTGAACAGTACGCGGTAGAGAAAAAAGCCCTGGGCGATACCGAAAAATGGCTCAAAGAGCAGGTGCCTTATACCATCACGTTATGGAATGATAAGGCTATTTCGGTAACGCCGCCCAACTTCATTGAGCTGGAAGTGGTTGAAACTGACCCAGGTTTGAAAGGCGATACGGCGCAAGGTGGCTCTAAGCCTGCTACGCTATCTTCTGGCGCTGTCGTGCGCGTACCGCTGTTTATCAATCAAGGCGAAGTGTTGAAAATTGATACGCGCAGTGGTGATTACGTCTCGCGTGCGTAATTAATAGCCACGTCTACATTACATCGTAATGATGGCCACGCATTTTGCGTGGCCATTTTTTGCTGGGCAAGTATTGCTCAGCAAGCATTTACTACCCAACGTATATCCAGAAACGGGTTTCAAAAAAGAGCTTGTCTAAGGAGTAGTGATGGCCATTGATTGGCAACCCTCGGCGTCGATTGAAACGCTCCGCGAGCGTGCGCGGTTGATGGCCAACGTGCGGGCATTTTTTGCTCAGCGTGATGTGCTAGAAGTGGAAACACCGGTGTTGGGACAGGGGGGCAGTACCGACGTGCATTTGGTCTCGCTATCGACGCTTGCCCGCACGGACAAAGGCCAGCGTAAACTCTGGCTACAAACCTCGCCTGAATTTCATATGAAGCGGCTACTCGCTGCGGGCAGTGGCCCTATTTTTCAGCTCGCCAAAAGCTTTCGCGATGGTGAAGTAGGGGGGCGCCACAACATTGAGTTCACCATGCTGGAGTGGTACCGGCCGCAGTTTACCTTAGATAAGCTGATTGATGAGACGGCGACCCTGGTCATGTCGCTACTCCCGGTTTTTCCTGGCCCCGTCGTGCGTTACCGCTACCGAGAACTTTTCCATACCCACCTAGAAGTGGACCCCTTTACCACATCGCTTGAAAAGCTGCGGTTGGTTGCCGCCGAGCGGGCGCAAATGTCTGCACAATCGTTGGCCGGTGAGGGGCGCGATACCTGTCTTGATTTGCTCATGAGCATCGTGATCGAGCCACAGTTAGGCCAGCATGAACTGAGTGTGGTGGTGGACTATCCCGCAAGCCAGGCAGCGCTGGCACAACGCCACCAGGATGCGGAAGGAGAGTGGGTGGCTTCGCGCTTCGAACTCTACCTGAACGGTATTGAGCTGGCCAACGGTTATCATGAATTAACCGATGCCGCTGAACAGCGGAGGCGATTTACAGACGATAACGCCGAACGCCGCCGCCTGGGCTTGCCGGAAGTGAGCATTGACGAGCGGCTGTTGGCTGCACTGGAGCACGGTATGCCAGCCGGTGCGGGGGTGGCGCTGGGGATTGATCGCCTCATCCAGCTGGCGCTGGGCAAAGCACGCCTGGAAGACGTGCTCGCCTTTTCTACGCCTCGCTGCTAAACCGATGTCTCGCTTGTGGGGGGCGCATCGTTATCAGGGGTGGGAGAATCGGTGTTGCCCAGCGATTGCCCCATGCTGACCATCACACCTTTAGGGTAGTCAGCGAAGTTTACCTGTTTGGTAAAGCACATCACGACGGTAGAACCCAATTTGAAGCGACCCATCTCGGCGCCTTTTTCCAGCGTGATGGGTTGCCCAAACTGCATACGTTGAGGTTGGCCCGCCAGCGGCGTTACCTGGCCCGACCAAACAGTCTCAATGGCCGCAACTATCATCGCGCCCACCAATACCATCGCCATGGGGCCATGTTCGGTATCAAATATACACACCAGCCGCTCGTTGCGGGCAAACAGGCCCGGTACATAGTTGGCAGTGGCTTGGTTGACCGAAAAGAGCCTGCCCGGCACATAGATCATTTCTCTCAGCGTGCCGGTCACCGGCATATGCACGCGGTGATAATCCCGTGGGGAGAGATACACCGTGGCAAAACTGCCGCCGAGAAACTCCTCCGCCAGGCTGGTATCGCCGCCCAGCAGCGTTTGCGCTGAGTAAGTGTGGCCCTTGGCCTGAACCAGTTGGCCGGCTTGCAAACGCCCATATTGGGAAAGCGTGCCATCGGCAGGGCTCAATATTCCCTCGCCTAATGGCCGTGCATCGGCTTTTAACGCCCGGGTAAAAAAGTCATTGAACGTTGCATAGGCGCTAGGATCGGGTTCCAGTGCCTGGCTCATGTCGACATTAAAGCGTTTGATAAAGGCGTTAATCAGGGTGTTTTTTACCCAGCGGTTATCACACTCACCAAACTTACCCGTCAGGCGCGATAGTGCGTGCTGGGGCAAGGGATATTGAAGTAGCGAAAAGGCTTTTTCGGAAAGAGTCACGGTAATATTTTCACTTCTCTATCGGGGTGTCGTCGCGGTTGCCCCATTCGCCCCAGGAGCCTGCATAGCCGCGCATCGTAAAGCCTAGCGCTTTACCTACCAACCAGGTAAAGCTGCTGCGGTGGTGGCTTTGGCAGTGGGTAGCGATTTCCATATCGGGGGTCAAGCCTAGGGCGCCCAATTCGGTGATGAGCTCGGCGTAATCGCGAATACGCAGTGCGCGTTGGCGATCCATGGCGTGGAGCCAGTCCATATTGACTGCCCCTGGGATATGCCCAAGGTATTTGTTGTTACCTCGGTCCCCGTCGTACTCCTCTTTGGAGCGCGCATCCCATACCGCGAACTGCTTGTCGTCCAGCTTTTCTTTGATCTCGTCGCAGGTGATCAGTGCCTGCGGATTGAGGATTTCAGCGTGATAGTCGCTCGGGGTGGGAGCGGTAGGCTCGCTGCTTTCACTCAGGCCTGCCTCGCGCCACGCGTGTATGCCGCCATTCAAATACGAGTAACGCGTATGGCCGATGAGATCTAACGTCCATAACAGGCGTGCCGCCCAGCCACCGCCTTCGTCGTCGTAGGCCACTACGTGGGTGTCGCGGGTCAGCCCTAATGCGCTGAATAGGCGTGAAAGTGCTTCTACGCTGGGAACGTCGCTGGGTACCGGCCCTTCGCCACGCATCAAGTAGCGGAAGTCGAGGAAAATAGCACCTGGCACGTGGCCCTGACGGTAGCTGTCGCCGTTGACCGGGACATCGATAATCAGCAGCTGGGGATCGTCTAGATGCGCCTCCAGTTGCTCTGGTTCAATAATCAGTGGTAGAAGGTTGACTTCCGACGACTGGCTTTCAGTGCTCATGGGTAACTCCTGTCAACGTTAGCCGTTCAAGCTATCAAGAATACGGCGATAGCTGGCAAAGCGTGCTGGATGAATCTTGCCTGCCTCGACCGCCGCGAGTAAAGCGCAACCGGGCTCATTACGGTGGCGGCAGTCACGGAAGCGGCAGTGGCCAAGGTAGTCGTGAAATTCGATAAACCCGTCGGTGACTTCCTGCTCATTGAGATGAACCAAGCCGAATTCGCGAATACCCGGTGAGTCGATGACATCGCCATCCGCTATCTCGGCACGGCTCATCGTATAGAGGCGCGCCGTGGTGGTAGTGTGCGTGCCTTTACGAGAATCTTCTGACAGCGCGCCAATACGCAGGGTTTCATCCGGTAGCAGCAGGTCGATCAACGAGGATTTGCCCACGCCACTTTGGCCAACGAATACCGACGTTCGCCCCTCAAGCTGGTGGCGTAGCTCATCCAGCCCGGTGTCTGTAGCAGTGGTAGTACGCACGACGGGATAGCCCAAATCGCGATAGCGCTCCAGCAATTTACCGAGTTCGCCGCCATCTTCGGGCAGTAAGTCGGTTTTATTGAGCACCAGTACAGGCGCGATGCCAGTAGCCTCGGCGGCGACCAGGTAGCGGTCGATAAGGTTGGCGTGAGGCGCTGGCTCGACCGCAAACACGATCAATAATTGATCGATATTGGCGGCCACCGGCTTTAGCTGGCCGCGGGCATCGGGACGTTTGAGCACGCTTTCACGCTCTTCACGAGCCACCACAACGCCAGAGCCTTCCTGTCCGGCACGCCAAATGACCCGGTCGCCGGTGACTAGGCCGTCCAGGTTAGCGCGCAGGTGGCAGCGTACCGGTTCATTATCGCTATTACGTACTTCCAGGGTGCGGCCAAAGTGAGCAACGACACGGCCCGGCTGTTCGGCACCGTATTCACCGGCGGCAAGTTTTTCAGCGTCCTGTACATCCCGCTTTTCAGCGCGCTGGGCCCGTTCCGCCTGGACTTTCTCGACGCGCCATTGCTGCTGACGACTTAATTTACGTTTGCTCATGACCACCTGTTGCTCGGTACAATAGGGGCATTGTACCTACCAAGTAGCCAAGCTGTCCCGTATAGCTGCTTGGTAAGCCTATTTAAGGCACACTGACAGGCTATTAATAGCCAACATGGGCAAAAGGATAACGGTAATGAGCAACGATACAACGGCGGCGATGACACCACGGGATGATCTGCTGGTCTGGATTGATCTGGAAATGACGGGGCTCGATCCTAATAAAGAGCGCATCATCGAGGTGGCGACGCTGATTACCGATGCAGACTTAAACGTGGTCGCCGAGGGCCCGATCATTGCGGTGAAACAGCCCGATAGCCTGCTGGCGCAGATGGACGACTGGAATCAGAAAACCCACAGCGAGTCGGGCTTGGTCGCCCGTGTCAAAGCCAGTCACGTGGAAACGGCTGAAGCCGAGCAGCAAACCCTGGCATTTCTGCAACAGTACGCGGTGGCGGGCTCCTCACCCATGTGTGGCAACAGCATCCACCAGGATCGACGCTTCTTAGAGCGCGAAATGCCTGCGCTACTCGACTTTTTTCACTATCGAAATCTCGATGTGTCGACCTTGAAAGAAGTGGCTAAACGCTGGAACCCTGGTGCGCTGGCAGGCTTCCAGAAACGTAACGTGCATTTGGCGATGGACGATATTAAAGAGTCGATTGCCGAGCTTGCGCACTACCGCAGCACATTTTTGCGCGTTGAGCAGGAAAGCGACGAAGAAGAGTAAAGTGGTTAAGACATATCGGTGGCAATACGCCTGCCGCGCTTGAGGCGCTGTTCCTCAAGCGCCCAGGCGACATGTTCACGCACCAGTGCGCTTGGGTAGGCGCGGCGCGCCCAAAGCGCGGCTTCCACGGCATCGCTCCAGGCCGCGTTGCCCAGGCCAATGGCGAGATTGCGCAACCAGCGTTCATAGCCGATTCGGCGTATGGGGCTGCCAGCGGTTTTATCCAGAAATTCCGCCTCGCCCCAGGAGAACAGGCCGATTAACGAGGCCCGATCCAGGTCGTGGCGTGGGGCAAAATCATCTTCCTGGGTGGTGCGGGTAAAGCGCGTAAAAGGACAGACCAACTGGCAGTCATCGCAGCCATAAATGCGGTTACCCATGGCACGGCGGTATTCGACGGGGATGGCGCCGTGTAGTTCGATGGTCAGGTACGAAATGCACTTACGCGAGTCGACCACCTTGTCATCAACGATGGCGCCGGTAGGGCAGGCGGTGCGACATGCGCTACAACTGCCGCAGTGCTCTTGCTCAAACGGCGCATCGATTGGCAGGGGAAGGTCGGTATAAAGCTCACCCAGAAAAAACAGTGAGCCTGCTTTGGGGTTCAGCAGCATCGCGTTCTTGCCGAACCAGCCTAAGCCGGCCTTTTGCGCTAAGGCGCGCTCCATGACGGGGGCTGAGTCCACGAAAGCACGGTAGCCAAAATCGCCGACTTCCTGTTCAATTTTTTTTGCTAATAGGGCTAACCGTTTGCGTATTAGCTTGTGATAATCACGCCCGAGAGCGTAGCGGGAAACGTAAGCGCGGTTGGGTTGGCCCAGTACCTTGGTGCTTTCCACCTCAGCGGGCAGATAATCCATGCGCACGCTGATAATGCGCTGAGTGCCGGGTTCAAGCGCCGCCGGTCGGGTACGCTTCGTGCCGTGCTTGGCCATAAAGCCCATTTCACCGTGGTAGCCCTTTTCAAGCCACGTCTCGAGATGGGCCTCATGGGCCGACAGCTCAGTATCGGTAATGCCGACCTGCTGAAAGCCCAGCTCTCGCCCCCAGGTTTTAATCAGGTCGGCAAGGTGGGCAAGTGTTTGGTCAGTCATTGCACGATGCGAACGTGCAAAGGCAGTGGAAGTAGACATAGTCAATCAACAGCAAGGCATTAAGCGCGCTATGCTAACGCATCGGCAGCCATCAAAACATGTGAAAGGAGAGATCGTGACGATCCCGAATACTTCCATGCTACGCCCTCTCTACAAAGCCGCCCAGGTGCGCGAGCTGGATCGGCGTACTATCGCCGGTGGTATCGATGGTTTTGCATTGATGCAGCGCGCCGCTTCCAGCGCTTGGCACAGTTTTCGTTCGCGCTGGCCCCAGGCACGCAGCTTAACCGTGATGTGTGGAAGTGGTAATAACGGGGGCGACGGTCATGTACTGGCAGCGCTGGCCATGCAGTCTGGCCTCAAGGTGCAGCGGGTGACGCTCAAGCCACTGGATGAGCTAAGCGGCGACGCCGCCCGAGCTGCGCAATTGGCCACCTCTGCGGGCGTGGGTTGTGAAGAGTGGGAGGCGGGCACTGTATTGACGGGCGAAGTCATTATCGATGCCTTGTTAGGCACCGGTTTGACGGGCGACGTTGAGGGTCGCTTTCGGCGAGCCATCGAAATGGTCAATGCCGCGCAACGGCCGGTGCTCGCCATTGATATTCCCTCTGGGTTGGTCGCCGACACTGGGGCAGTGCCCAGTCTTGCCGTTAAGGCCACCTGCACGGTGACCTTTATCGGCGATAAGATCGGTTTGCATACGGGCGATGCGCCCGCTTACACCGGCGAGATCGATTTTCGACCGTTGGGAGTCAAGTCCCAGGCATATTTTGATATTCCCGCCACGGCGTGGCGGCTGGACGATTCGCTACTGATCGATGCCTTTGCCCCGCGCCTGCGCACTAGCCATAAAGGCTCGATGGGCCATGTATTGGTCATGGGGGGCGCTCCCGGCTTTGGTGGTGCGGCGCTGTTGGCCTGTCAGTCCGCCGCACGTCTTGGGGCGGGCAAGGTGAGCTTGGCGACAGCCCCCGACCACATAACGGCGAGTTTGGTACGCTGCCCTGAAGTCATGGCCCATGGCATTCGTGGTGGCGCTGACGCAGCTGAGCTCCCTGACACGGCTGATGTTGTCGTGGTGGGCCCTGGCCTTGGGCAAGCAGCCTGGGGGCAGGCCATATTGCAGAGTGCGCTGCAGGCAGACGCGCCCTTGATCGTCGATGCCGATGGGCTGAACCTATTAGCGCGCCAATGGCCAGAGGTACGGCGCGACAACTGGATATTAACACCGCATCCCGGTGAAGCTGCGCGGCTCTTAGGCTGTTCGGTGGCGGATATCCAGGCTGATCGACCTGCGGCCGCCCAGGCGCTACAGCGGGCACGTGGCGGCGTAGTGGTATTAAAAGGCGCAGGGAGTTTGATTGCGGGCCCCAGTGGTTTAGTGGTGTGTCCCTATGGGAACCCCGGTATGGCCAGCGGTGGAATGGGCGATGTGCTCAGCGGCATGCTGGGAGCCATAGTGGCGCAGCGGGGTGAGGTCGAGTTGAGTGCTTGGCTTGCCACCATGGTGCATGCACTGGCAGCTGATCGAGCGGCAGCGCAAGAAGGTGAGCGTGGCTTGCTGGCCAGTGATCTGGCATCCTATGCGCGAAAATTGATTAATCCGTGAAGGCAGCCCCCATGCAGGTGCAACTAGATAATGAAGAGGCCCAGGTCGCGTTTGGTGAAGCGCTAGGGCATGCATTGCAACGCCGTGGGCTGGTGTTCCTTGAAGGTGACCTAGGCGCGGGTAAAACCACCTTAACCCGTGGCATCTTGAAAGCTTATGGCCACCAGGGCGCGGTCAAAAGCCCTACTTATACGCTGGTAGAGCCCTACGAGCTGGGCTCTCAGCGAGTGTATCATTTAGATCTGTATCGCTTATCCGACCCTGAGGAGCTTGAGTTTATCGGTGGTCGCGATGTATTGGCCGACGAGGCAGTGTGTATTATTGAGTGGCCCAGTCGGGGAGAAGGGTGGTTACCCACGCCTGACCTGCGCCTTGCTTTGGCAGTGGCTGAACAAGGCCGTTTGATCACTTTAACGGCTTGCAGTGATTTGGGCGCTCGGATCCTGTCATTGCTAGCGCGCCAGGCCCATGAAGTAAGCCAGGCCGGTGCAACAAGTAAAGTAAGCGACGATCAGTTGGAGAATGGTGTGATTCAATGGAAATGAAGGCCGCTGCGGCTCGTGTACATCGTCTATTGGCCGTTAGTTTCTTTGCTCTCACGGCGATCAACGTTCAAGCGTCCAGCGTCGAAAGCATGCGCTTATGGGCGGCGCCTGATCACGCGCGTTTGGTGTTTGATCTCTCTGCGGCCACCAGTGCCAATGTGTTTTCGTTACAAAATCCTGCGCGTTTAGTGATCGATTTAGACGATACGCAAATGGATACCGACCCCAATACTCTGCCCCTGAACGACAGTGCCATTACATCGGTGCGCACGGGTACTCGTGAGGGCGGCGGTTTGCGCGTTGTGCTCGAACTCAATCGTGCCGTCGAGCCACGCCATTTCACCCTGACGCCGAACGATCAATACGGGCATCGGCTGGTGGTGGATCTTGAGTATCCGGGGGAAAGCGCGGTTGAGAATCCCATCGATCCTATCGAGGCGATGATTCGTGAACAGGAAATTCAGGCACAGCGCGCCACGGCCCAAGCACAACTGCCGGGGAGTGTAGCGCCACCAAGCAACGACGCACCGGCTGAAGTGCAGGAAGCCAAACCGCATCCGCGTAGAGATATCATTATTGCGGTGGATGCTGGGCACGGTGGCGAAGACCCCGGGGCCATCGGCCCTTCAGGCACCCGTGAAAAAGACGTGGTGCTGGAAATTGCCCGGCGGTTAGCGGCGGAAGTCAATGGTACGCCGGGCTTCAAGGCGGTGCTAACCCGCGATGGTGACTACTATATTGGGCTGCGTCAGCGTACCGCCCTGGCACGCGAGCAGAAAGCTGACTTTTTTGTCTCGATCCACGCCGACGCCTTTACCAGCCCACGCCCTCAGGGCAGTTCGGTCTATGCACTGTCGCAACGCGGTGCCACCTCGGAAACCGCCCAGTGGCTGGCGGATAGCGAAAACCGTTCCGACCTGATCGGCGGCGTCGATGGAAGTTTATCGCTACGCGATAAGGATCAGGTGCTGCGCGGTGTGCTGTTAGATCTCACCATGACCGCCACCTTGAATGACTCACTCTCTATTGGCGGGCAAGTGCTGGAACAGTTGGCGAGGGTGAATCGGTTGCACAAATCGCGGGTCGAACAGGCTGGGTTCATGGTCTTGAAATCGCCGGATATTCCTTCTCTGTTGATCGAGGTTGGTTTTATTTCAAACCCGGATGAGGAGCGCCGCCTGCGGGATCCGGTGCACCAGGGAGGCCTATCGCAAGCGATTTTCAGTGGCTTGCGTGACCACTTCCAGCGTTACCCGCCGCCCGCTAGTTTGCTGGCCTGGCAGCGTGATAATCAACGTCGCCCTGCGGGGAACGAATACCGTATTCAGTCAGGCGATACCCTGTCGGCGATAGCTGTCCGCCACGGCGTGCCGGTAAATCAACTGAAGCAGGCCAATGATATTAATGGTGATGTGATACGGGTCGGCCAAGTGTTGCAAATCCCTCGTTCATAAAAATCGTTTTTGAGGTGTTGTGTTGACTGAGATGACCGCCGCTACATCGCGTATTCAGGTGCTCGACCCACGGTTAGCCAACCAGATTGCGGCTGGCGAGGTGGTAGAGCGCCCCTCGTCGGTCACAAAAGAGCTGATAGAAAACGCGATTGATGCGGGCAGCCAGCGTATTGAAGTGGAAATTGAGCAAGGCGGCACGCGGCTTATCAAGGTGCGCGATGACGGCATTGGTATTGGCGAAGATGATTTACCGCTCGCTTTGGCGCGCCATGCCACCAGTAAAATCGGTAGCTTGGAAGATTTAGAAGGCGTTAGCTCGTTAGGTTTCCGAGGCGAAGCGCTGGCTTCGATTAGCTCCGTTTCCCGTTTGGAGCTCATTTCTAACGCTCAGGAAGACCCTCGTGATGGTTGGCGGGTAGTGGCGGAAGGGCGAGGTATGGAGGCGCGAGTAACGCCAGCACCCCATCCACGGGGAACCAGCGTTAGCGTGCGTGATTTGTTTTTTAACACCCCCGCCCGACGCAAGTTTCTGCGCACCGAAAAGACCGAATTCGCGCATGTGGAAGAAGCTTTTCGTCGTCAGGCGCTGTCGCGCTACGACATTGCCTGGGTGTTGCGCCACAATCAAAAAGTGGTTCACCAACTTCCCCCAGGGCACTCGGCGGCCGCTCGCGAACGGCGGATTGCTTCACTGCTGGGTAAAAACTTTATCGAGCACGCTCGCTATATCGAACGCGAAGCGGGAGGTTTACGGCTAAGCGGTTGGGTGGGGCTGCCCACCCACTCTCGTTCCCAGGCTGACCAGCAATACTTTTTCGTTAATGGGCGCGTAGTGCGCGACCGCCTGGTGGCTCATGCGGTGCGTCAGGCGTATCGCGACGTACTGTTTAACGGCAGGCATCCGGTGTTTGTGCTTTACCTGGAGCTTGATCCCGACGTTGTCGACGTCAATGTCCACCCGACGAAACATGAAGTGCGTTTTCGCGATGGCCGCATGGTGCACGATTTCCTGTACTCCAGTCTGCATCACTGTCTGGCATCCTCTAAGCCCGCAGAAAGCGATGAAGAAACTAGCGTCGAAGAGGCAAGTGCTTTAGCTGCCTCTCAACAGCAAGAGCGTGGACAGCCGCCCCATGGAGAAGTAGGGGGAGGCGAAAACACCGAGCAACCGCGTTGGCAGCAACAGGGTATCGCGCTCACGCACTCGCCTGATCGCCACCCTGGTGCAGAGCGAGTGCGCCGCTTTATGCAGGGGTATCAAGCGCTGCACCCCAATCATGAAGAAACGCTGTTAACGCCCCAGGCGAACACCGCGGGTACAGAGAACAGTGAAGTGCGTGAAGCTCCACTAGCGATGCCTGATAACGACCCCACGGCGGCGCCACCGCTTGGGTTTGCGCTGGGCCAACTGCACGGCATTTATATCCTGGCTCAGAATGCGCAAGGGCTGGTGCTGGTCGATATGCATGCTGCTCATGAGCGAATCGTTTACGAGCGGATGAAAACGCAGTTAGCAGCGGCTAAAGGCATCGATGCCCAGCCGCTATTAGTGCCTGTTTCCATCGCCGCCAGTCGGGCAGAGGTAGCCACCGCCGAGAGCGAGCAAGCAGCGATTGCTAAGTTGGGTATCGAGCTGGATGTCGCTGGGCCTGAGACGTTGCTGGTGCGCCAATTGCCAGCGCTCCTTTCACAGGCAGACCCTGAGGCGTTGGTGCGCCAGATGCTAGAGGAGCTTTCGCGCTATGGGCGCACGCATCAGGTCGAGGCACGATTGCATGAGCTACTCTCTACCATGGCGTGCCACGGCAGTGTACGCGCCAACCGGCGGCTCACTATTGATGAAATGAACGCACTGCTGCGTGATATGGAGCGAACGAAGCGCAGTGATCAGTGTAACCATGGCCGTCCTACCTGGACCCAAATGGGGCTGAAAGCGCTTGATCGGCTGTTCTTGAGAGGGCAGTAGCAGCGCGATCTGACATTTAACGATTGATAAATAGTGGAGCATTACCCGCGCATGGCTGATACGCGTCCTTGGGCAATTTTTTTGATGGGCCCGACGGCCGCCGGGAAAACCGACACCGCGATGGCGCTGCATGAGCGCCTGGGGCATGAGCTGATCAGCGTTGATTCGGCGATGGTCTATCGCGGCATGGATATTGGTAGCGCCAAACCTAGCCCGGCTGAGCTTTCCCGAGCCCCTCACCACTTGATCGATATCCGCGACCCTGCGACCCCCTATTCTGCGGCTGACTTTCGCGAAGATGCCCTCTCCCTGATGCGGCAAATCAGCGCGGCAGGCAACGTGCCTCTCTTAGTGGGCGGCACTATGCTTTACTACAAGCGCTTGGTTGAAGGAGTGGCGAACTTACCTGCTGCTGACCCGGTTATTCGCCAGCAGCTTGAAGCAAAGTGGCAAAAAGAGGGGCTTTTATCGCTGCATAAGCGCCTAGCCGAAGTGGATGCGGTTTCCGCCCAGCGCATTCATCCCAACGACCCGCAACGCATAATGCGCGCACTCGAAGTGTATTATGCCAGCGGTCGTCCGATGAGCGACTTATGGGCAGAGCAGTCGCGGGAAACCTTTCCCTGGCGCGTGTTGTCGATAGCGTTGGCACCCAGTGATCGCCATCTTTTGCATCAACGCATCGCCAAGCGCTTCGAACTAATGATGGCAGAGGGCTTGATAAATGAAGTCGCTGCCCTCAAAAAGCGTAATGACTTACATTTAGGTCTGCCGGCGATGAAAAGTGTGGGGTACCGCCAAGTGTGGGAATACCTCGAAGGTGAGTATGATTATGCCACACTGGTAGATAGGGGCGTCATTGCCACTCGCCAGCTCGCCAAGCGTCAGCTAACGTGGTTAAGAAGTTGGCCATCGCTTGAATGGGTGGATTCTCAACGTCCTGACGCGCTTGATAAGGTGTTGAAAATCGTGCGTGAAAGCGGTGCTTAGCGTAAGATAGTCCGTTAAGATAGTGATTTAGTAAGCGTATGTTTTCGAAGGGTCGTTAGACACTTTCGACGACATTAGGCTTTTCAGGCAAAAGATTGCGGCGTAGCACTAGTAGGGCACGCCATTTGAAAATTAACCCCAACGACAGTTTTAGGGAGAGCAACATGTCCAAAGGGCAGTCCCTTCAAGACCCTTACTTGAACATTCTGCGCAAGGAGCGCATTCCGGTCTCCATCTTTTTGGTCAACGGCATCAAGCTACAAGGCCAGATCGAATCGTTTGACCAGTTTGTTATTTTATTGCGCAATACCGTTAGTCAGATGGTTTATAAACACGCTATTTCTACGGTGGTTCCGTCTCGTAACGTACGCTTGCCTGCGCAAGACCCGGCAGAGCAGGATGCGGAGATTTAACACCGCTGAATAAGCAAGAGATTCCACGAGGTATTGATTGTTTTTCGAACGCCCAGACGCCGGTGAAACGGCAGTTCTTGTTCATGTCGATTTTCATGATGAGCAAAAACGTGAAGACCCGGGTGAGTTTCTAGAGCTCGTACGCTCTGCGGGTGCAGAGCCTGCGACTCTACTCACCGCCAGCCGCCATCGACCTGACTCGCGCACTTTTATCGGCTCAGGTAAGTTGGAAGAGTTGCGGGCACTGCTCGCGGCTCATGAAGCCGAGTTGGTGATCTTCAATCACAGCTTAAGCCCCTCCCAAGAGCGCAATGTTGAGCAAGAGCTCAAGTGCCGAGTGTTGGATCGTACCGGTCTGATTCTCGATATTTTTGCGCAACGGGCAAGAACCCATGAAGGTAAGCTGCAAGTAGAGCTTGCCCAGCTTGAATATATGTCGACACGCCTGGTACGCGGGTGGACACACCTTGAACGCCAAAAAGGCGGGATTGGTTTGCGTGGCCCTGGTGAAACACAGCTTGAGACGGATCGGCGTTTGTTACGTGGGCGGATTAAATCCATTCACAAACGACTGGATAAAGTGCGCAGCCAGCGTGACCAGAATCGCCGTGCCCGCGCCCGTGCTGAAATTCACAGCGTTTCGCTGGTGGGTTACACCAACGCGGGTAAATCAACGCTGTTTAATGCGTTAACGAATTCTGAAGTGTATGCCGCTGACCAACTGTTTGCGTCGCTCGACCCGACGCTAAGACGGCTTGAAATTGAAGATGTTGGGCCCGTGGTAATGGCTGATACCGTTGGCTTTATCCGCCATTTGCCGCACAAATTGGTTGAAGCGTTTCAGGCCACGCTCCAGGAGGCTTCAGAAGCGTCCTTACTGGTGCATGTGATTGATGCAGCAGACCCCGACCGCGAGTTAAACGTAGAGCAGGTAGAGCTAGTGCTAAAAGAGATCGGCGCTGATGATGTGCCCGTTCTCAAGGTCATGAATAAAATCGATAAGCTCGACAGCGCGCCCCGTATCGAACGAGATGGCCATGGGGTGCCGGAAGTCGTTTGGCTCTCGGCGAAGCAGGGTCAGGGGCTTGAATTGCTGCACGAGGCGCTAAGCGAACGTTTGGCAAATGATGTCATTGGCTTTTCGCTGACACTGACGCCCGAGCAGGGTAAGCTGCGTGCTGGTCTGCATGAACTTAATGCTGTTCGTGAGGAAGCGTTTGACGAGCATGGGCGTTCAGTCCTGGATGTTCGTTTGCCGCGGCGTGATTTCAACCAATTAATGGCTCAATTAGGTGAGCGTGCCAACCACTATTTACCCGAAGCGTTGCGGGAAATTGATGAGTGGTAAGCGGCTCATTGCTCATTTGAAAGCGTTATCTGTATTCTAAATTGTATAAAAATGGTACAAGTTTTATAGAGCAATAATATCAAAGTGCGATGCTGACGCGTCATGCGGTGGCATCAGCGCTAGCGAATACCTTAGTGGAGACGAAGTATGGCCTGGAATGAGCCTGGTGGTGGCAACCAGCATGACCCTTGGAGTAGTGGCGGCCGACGCGGTGGAAACGATGGCGATGGAAACCGTGGCAGTAATAATGGTGGCAACGGCGGCAACAATGGCAATAAGGGAGGCAACAACCAAGGACCTCCTGATTTGGATGAAGCGCTGAAAAAGTTTCAAGACAAGCTCAATAGTATGTTGGGTGGCAGCAAGAAAGGCGGTGGCAAGAAGGGCGGTGGCGGTAGTGGTAGCAAAAACCGCAATCCTTTTGCACTGCCAGGCTTGCTGGTCGTTGTGGCGCTGGCGATATGGGCGGCCATGGGCTTTTACTTAGTGGACCAGTCCGAGCGTGGCGTTGTCCTTCGCTTTGGTGAATTCCAGGGTATCGTTGAGCCTGGTCTGCAGTGGAATCCGCCACTGATCGATGATGTGCGTATGGTCAATGTGACGCGGGTACGCTCACTTACCCAAACGCAGTCCATGCTGACCCGCGATGAAAACATCGTTGAAGTAGAGATTTCTGCCCAGTACCAAGTCGCTAATCCACGCGATTTCGTGCTGAATGTGCGTGATCCTGCTATTTCGATTGAAAACGCATTGGACTCGGCGTTGCGCCACGTGGTGGGGGGTACTGACATGATCGATATCCTAACCTCGGGTCGTGAGATTCTGGGCAGTTCAGTCTCAAGCCGTTTGCAGTCTTATCTCGATAACTATGGTGCTGGTATTCGCTTACAAACCATTAACATTGAATCGACGTCGGCCCCTGCACCGGTAATCGATGCGTTTGATGACGTTATCCGTGCCCGCGAAGATCGTCAGCGTACGATTAACGAAGGGATGGCATACGCTAATGCGATCATCCCTGCAGCTCAGGGTCAGGCGCAGCGTCTCGTTGAACAGGGCCAAGGGTATCGCGAGTCGGTAGTCGCGGAAGCGCAGGGTCAAGCCAACCGCTTTAACTCACTGCTTTCCGAGTACGGTAATGCGCCGGAGGTCATGCGTGAGCGTATGTACCTAGACACGATGGAAGAGGTGTTTGGTAACTCGCCGAAGGTGCTGCTGGATGTCAGCGAAAATGCCCCGCTAATGTATCTACCGTTAGACCAGATGCGTGGCGCCACTAGCGGCAATCGAAGCAATTCATCGTCTGACAATGCCGAGAGCAGCAGTGATGAGCAGCTTGATGCTGATCTGCTCGAGCGCTTACGTAGCACCCAAAGCAGCTCCTCGTCGTCGAATAGCAGTAGTAATAACGGCATCCGCAGGGAGGGCCGGTAAATGATTAATAATCGATCCCTGCTGATAGTGGGTGGTCTGGCTGCCGTTGCGTGGCTGGCGAGCAACACTTTGTATGTAGTAGATGAAACCGAGCGGGCGGTTAAGCTGCGCTTTGGTGAAGTCATCGAAGAGAATATCCAGCCTGGCTTACACGCCAAAGTGCCGATTGCGCAAACTATCCGTAAGTTTGATACGCGCTTGCTAACGCTGGATACCGACACGAGTCGCTATCTGACGCTTGAGCAGAAGGCAGTTATCGTCGATTCCTACGTTAAGTGGCAGGTGGTTAATCCTACGCGCTACTACGAAGCGACGGCAGGCGATGAGCTAATGGCGATTCGGCTGATTCAACCGCGTGTGGATGAGAGTCTGCGTAACGAGTTTGGCCGTTTGAATCTTCAGGAAATCATCGCTGAACGACGCGATGACCTGATGACTGGGCCCACCGCAGAGCTCGATGAGTTAATGCGTGAAGAGCTTGGTGTGGCTATCCGCGATATTCGTATTAAGCGGATCGACTTGCCCGAAGACGTATCGGCAGCGGTGTTTGAGCGGATGCGCTCTGAGCGTGAGCGTGAAGCCCGCGAGTGGCGTGCGCAGGGTCAGGAAGAGGCTGAGCGTATTCGCGCTAACGCCGACCGTCGTCGCCAGGTGTTGCTGGCTCAGGCCAATGAGCGTGCCGAGACGCTACGCGGTGAAGGGGATGCCCAGGCTGCCGCGATCTTCTCTGAAGCCTACAGCCAGGATCAGGAGTTCTTCTCCTTTTGGCGTAGTCTAGACGCTTATCGTACGAGCTTTGCTGATGACGGCAATCTGATGGTGCTGGAGCCGGATAGCGATTTCTTCCGCTATTTGCGTAACCCAGAGCCGCAAGGTAGCGAAAGCGATAGTGAGTAAGTGGCTTTAGGCCGGGGTTCTTCGTCTCGTCACTCCTAGGACGTGGCGGGGTTTATCCGGCCAATAAACGTGATAGAATTCACTAACCGGGCGTCGCCCGGTTTTTTTGTGGCCCTCATTTAACGCTGGCGTTGGCAATCACATTGCTTCGTTACTGCTTGAGTTTGTTGGGCCTTCATCGTCTTGCAGGATTGTTTACATGACCATCGCTGACCGCTGGCTACTGCCCGACGGCATGGATGAGGTGCTTCCGCCTCAGGCAAGCCGCATGGAAGAGCTGCGCCGTGCGCTGCTCGATCTCTACCATTGCTGGGGCTACGACCAAGTAATGCCGCCGCCGGTGGAGTTTTTAGACTCCCTGTTAACGGGGACCGGTACCGATCTTGATCTTCAGACGTTCAAGCTCACTGATCAGTTAACGGGTCGGATGATGGGCGCCTCGGCAGACGTAACGCCGCAAGTAGCGCGTATGGACGCCCACTCGCTCAAGCGTCAGGGTCCGGTGCGCCTTTGTTACTGTACCAATGTGCTGCGGGCTAAAGCGGATCAGCACCAAGGTGGCCGCAGCCCTGTGCAGGTCGGTGCTGAGCTGTTTGGCCATGCAGGGCTGGAGGCGGACAGTGAAATCATCCATCTGGCGCTGGCGAGTATGGAAGCCGCCGGGGCTAAGGAGATCCACTTAGCGCTCGGCCATATCGGCATTTACCGCAGTCTTGTAGAAGCCGCTGCACTCAGTGATGAGCAAGAGAGCGCGCTGTTTGAGGCGCTGGCGCTCAAGTCACCGACGCAGCTTGCACAGCTTGTTAGTGCTAGCGTTAGCGACCCGGCGTTAGCCGATATGCTGCTGGCGCTGGGTGAACTACACGGCGGTGCCGATATTTTAAGCCAGGCGCGGGAGCGTTTTGCAGGCGCACCTGCCTCGGTGACAGCGGCACTGGATCAATTAGAGGCGCTCTATCAAGGCGTGCTGGCACGCTTTGATGTATCGCTCTACTTTGACTTGGCTGAGCTGCGTGGCTATCAATACCACACCGGTATGATGTTTGCTGCCTACGTGCCGGGCTATGGTCATGCGCTGGCAAAAGGCGGGCGCTATGACGACACAGGGCGAGCCTTTGGCCGTGCGCGCCCTGCCACCGGGTTCTCGATGGATTTGAAACAGCTGGCGTCGTTGGCGCTGGCTGCTGAAAGCCGCGGCAGTATTTGGGCACCCGCCCAGCAGGATGAGTCGCTCAACGCTGCCATTGTTGCACTGCGTGAGCAAGGGGAACGCGTAATTCAAGCGCTGCCTGGGCAGCGTACTGGGCCGGCGGAGCATGACTGTGACCGCCGTCTTGAGCTTATCAATGGTCGTTGGCAGCCAACGGCCCTGACACAAGAGACGAGTGCATCATAATGGGTAAGAATGTCGTAGTGCTGGGCACCCAATGGGGTGACGAAGGTAAAGGCAAGATCGTTGATCTGTTGACAGAATCCGCCTCTGCGGTAGTGCGCTTCCAGGGTGGCCACAATGCCGGCCACACGCTGGTCATCGACGGTGAAAAAACCGTTCTGCACCTGATTCCCTCCGGTGTTTTGCGCCCAGGCAAAACCTGCGTCATCGGCAACGGTGTAGTGCTTTCGCCTGAAGCGCTGATCAAAGAGATCCGCGAACTTGAAGCGAAAGGCGTACCGGTGCGTGAGCGCCTACGTCTGTCACCGGCTTGCCCGCTGATTCTGCCTTACCATGTACGCTTGGATCAGGCCCGTGAGAAAGCCCGCGGTATCGCCAAAATTGGCACCACCGGCCGGGGTATCGGACCTGCTTACGAAGACAAAGTAGCCCGTCGCGGCCTACGCTTGGGCGATATGCTCCACCGTGAGCGGTTTGCTTCCAAGTTGGGCGAAGTGCTCGACTACCACAACTTCGTACTGGTGAATTATCACGGCGAACCAGCAGTCGATTTCCAGGAAGTGCTCGACGGCGCGATGCAAATGGCCGAAGAGCTGCGACCAATGGTCTGTGACACGGTCAGCATGGTGCACGACCTGCGTAAAGCCGGTGAGAATATCTTGTTCGAAGGCGCGCAAGGTTCGCTGTTGGACATCGATCACGGTACTTATCCCTACGTGACCAGCTCTAACACCACGGCGGGTGGCACGGCTACCGGTTCCGGTGTCGGCCCGCTCTATTTGGATTATGTGCTGGGTATCACCAAAGCTTATACCACGCGCGTAGGGTCAGGCCCGTTCCCGACCGAGCTCTTCGATGTCGATGGTCGCCACCTGGCCGAGCGTGGCCATGAGTTCGGTGCAACCACTGGCCGTGCACGTCGCTGTGGCTGGTTTGATGCCGTGGCTCTGCGCCATGCAGTCCAAATCAACTCGGTTTCCGGCATCTGCCTGACCAAGCTCGATGTACTGGATGGCTTGGAAAATATCCGCGTTTGCGTTGGCTATCGCAGCAAAGACGGGGACGTGTTGGATAACCCGGTAGACTCGGAAGGCTATGAAGCGGTTGAGCCGCTTTACCAGGACTTACCCGGCTGGAAAGAGTCAACCCTGGGGGCTAAGCGCGTAGAAGATCTGCCGGCTAATGCCCGCGCCTATATTAGTTTCCTCGAAGAGAAGGTGGGCACCAGCATCGACATTATCTCCACCGGCCCCGATCGCATGGAAACTATCGTTCTGCGTAACCCTTTCGATAGTTAATTCACGTCTAGCCGGGTGCAGGCATCCGGCTTGGTTTGGACGGTTTAGGGGCAACGGCGTTGCCCCTTTTTGCATCCAGTAAGCGGCATTAAAAGTCGATCCCTCGGCGCGCCTGTAAGCCATTGTTGAAGGCGTGGCGAACTTCCTGCATTTCGGTCACCGTATCGGCCATGGCGATCAGCTCGCGGTGGGCACTTCTTCCCGTGATAATCACTGTCTGCTCTGTCGGCCGGTTTTCTAGCGCTTGTTTAACGGTTTCAATGTCCAGGTAGCCGAACTTGAGCATGTAGGTGATTTCATCAAGCACCACCAGGTAGGTCTCTGGGTCCGCAAGCATCCGTTGAGCGTCTTTCCATACTGCCTGGCACGCGTCTGTGTCCGCTTGGCGATTCTGGGTGTCCCAGGTAAAGCCGGTGGCCATAATCGCCACCTCAAGGTTGGTGTCCTCCTCTAAGCGGTTGCGCTCACCGCACTCCCAGAGCCCTTTAATGAACTGCACCACGCCAACCTTGTAGCCATATCCTAACGCACGAGTGACAGTGCCCCAGGCGGCCGTGGTTTTGCCTTTTCCGTTACCGGTGTTAACAATGATTAAGCCGCGTTGCTCATCAGCACTAGCGACTTTTTCGTCGACTCGTGCTTTGAGTTTCTCCATCGATGCTTTATGGCGGGTGTCTCGATCACTCATGGTCTCTCCTGAATAGTGGGTTCAAAATCGTTAGCTGAGAATATGTCGCCATCCTAAGCGGTAATGCTTTGGCTGAACATGGCAGTAAGCACTGGTTAGACTAATTTGTGTACAACTATTTTCCGTCACAATGAAAGGTTTGTTAAATAAATTTGACTTTATAGCAACAGAAAAGCAACAGGATTGGCCCGTAGGGGGCTGGCTGCTCTAGAATAGGTGGCCATGTCTTGCCAGGAATTACATCATGCCCTCTTTTGATATTGTGTCAGAGTTTGATAAGCACGAAGGTGCTAACGCTATTGATCAAGCGAATCGTGAAGTTCAGTCGCGTTTTGATTTTAAAGGTGTCGATGCCAGCTTCACGCTTGAAGGCGACAAAGTACATTTGGAAGCCGAAGTCGATTTCCAACTCAAGCAGATGCTGGATGTACTGCGAGCTCGCTTGATTGCCCGCGGCATTGATGCACGCTGCATGGATATTCAAGACCCGGTGCTTTCGGGGGTCAAAGCACGCCAGGAAGTCGCTTTGAAGCAGGGATTGGATGCGGCAGAAGCTAAAGATGTGGTTAAGCGTATTAAAGCCAGTAAGCTAAAAGTGCAGGCGCAAATCCAGGGCGAGAAGGTGCGGGTGACGGGCAAAAAGCGCGACGATTTACAAGCCGTGATGACGTTGCTACGAGGCGAAGAGGGGCCAGATTTGCCGCTTCAGTTTGATAACTTCCGCGACTAATAATTTCCGCGACGAAGCGGTGCTGTTGAGCTGTCGAACATTTTAATGATGCAATAATCGTTTTATACAGGAGTCACGCACTATGTCTGATCCGCAGCCGGTTTATTTAAGCGACTACCAGCCGCCCGCCTACCGGGTAACTCATACCGAGCTGACGTTTGATCTTGACCCCGCCGCGACCCGTGTGAAAGCGCGACTGTTGATGGAGCGTCATGCCGACGCTAACGCTAATGCGCCGCTTGTACTAAACGGTGAGCATTTAAAGCTTATTTCCCTGTCGATTGACGCAACGCCACTCGATGAAGGTGCTTATCAACTGGATGCAGCGTCTCTGCGTATTGATGATGTGCCTGAATCGTTCGTGCTGGAAAGCGAGGTGGAAATCGCGCCCAGTGAGAACACTGCGCTAGAAGGCCTGTATCAATCTAACGGCATGTACTGCACGCAGTGCGAAGCGGAAGGCTTTCGCCGGATTACCTTTTATCCCGACCGCCCGGATGTCATGGCGACTTTCAAGGTCACCGTGGTAGGCGACCAGCAGCGTGAGCCGATACTGCTGGCAAACGGCAACCCCGTCGCGCGCGGTGAAATGGAAAACGGGCGTCATTTTGTGACCTGGGAGGATCCGCATCCCAAACCCTGTTATCTGTTTGCACTGGTGGCGGGAAATTTACATCGCGTTGAAGACTACTTCACCACCATGAGTGGCCGAAACGTCGCGCTGCAGATTTGGGTCGAGAAAGAGAACCTGGATAAAACCGAACACGCGATGGCCTCTTTAAAGCGCGCCATGGCGTGGGATGAGCAGGCCTATGGTCGCGAGTATGACCTGGACCTCTTCATGATCGTTGCCGTCAATGATTTCAATATGGGCGCGATGGAGAATAAAGGCCTTAACATCTTTAACGCCGCGGCCGTGCTGACCCATTCCAATACGGCCACCGATGCAGCGTTCCAGAATGTCGAAGGTATCGTCGCCCATGAATACTTTCATAACTGGTCCGGCAACCGCGTCACCTGTCGCGACTGGTTCCAGCTCTCGCTAAAAGAGGGCTTTACCGTATTTCGTGACCAGTGCTTTTCGGCGGATACCAATTCAGCGCCGGTCAAGCGCATTCAGGATGTCGCTTTTTTCCGTACGGCCCAGTTTGCCGAAGACGCTGGTCCCACGGCGCATCCTATTCGCCCTGATCACTTCATTGAGATTACCAACTTTTACACCCTGACCATTTATGAGAAGGGTGCAGAAGTGGTGCGTATGCTGCGCAATCTGGTGGGCGAAGAGAATTTCCGGCGTGGCTCTGATCTTTACTTCGAGCGATTTGATGGTCAGGCAGTGACGATCGAAGATTTTGTAGCCTGCATGGCGGAAGCTTCTGGCGAGGATTTCAGCCAGTTTATGCGCTGGTACTCCCAGGCCGGTACGCCGGAAATTGATGCCCACGGCGAGTATGACTATGTGCATGGCGAATATCATTTAACCCTGCGTCAGCGCACACCGGCGACGCCCGGCCAGCCGGATAAATTGCCGCTGCACATACCTATTCGTATGGGGCTGGTGGGTACCAAGTCGGGCCAAGATCTTACTTTGTCACTCGATGGCGAAAAGATCGGTAAAGATGCCGTTATCCACTTGCGTGATGATGAGCAGACCTTTGTATTTACCGATGTTGCCGAAGCGCCGGTGCCTTCGTTACTACGTTCATTTTCCGCCCCCGTTAAGCTGCATTTTCCCTATTCAAGAGAGGATCTTGCCTTCCTGTTGACCCATGATAGCGATGGCTTCAACCGCTGGGATGCCGGGCAACGCTTAGCGCTATTGGCCTTGGACGACCTGATTGCTGCGCATCGTAACGGCGTCGAAAAGGTAATGGATAGCCGTGTTGTCGATGCCTTTAAGGCGCTACTGACCGGCTCGATGAGCGATAAAGCGGTATTGGCTGAAATGTTGACGCTGCCGTCAGAAGCCTATATCGCGGAACAGCAGCCGATTGTCGATGTTGATGCTATTCACGCGGCGCGTGAGTTTGTGCGCCAGTCGCTGGCCTGGGCATTACGCGAAGAGTTTTTGTCAGTTTATGACGCCAATGTAACGGAAGAGCCGTACGCACCGACACCAGAGCAAATTGCCCAGCGCAGCCTGAAAAACGTGGCGCTCTCCTATCTCATGTCGATTGAAGACGAGCAGGGCTTAGCGCTATGTGAAGCACAGTTTGCCGCTGACCATAACATGACCGATGTGCGTCAAGCGCTGACACTGTTGGTTCATAGTGATCGCGATGATTTGGCCTCGCCAGCGTTGAAAGCCTTTGGTGAGCAGTGGGCACATGATCCCCTGGTCATGGATCAGTGGTTCTCTATCCAGGTCTCTCGTCCTCAGGAAGATGTGCTGGAGCGGGTGAAGTACTTGATGCAGCACCCTGCATTCTCACTTAAAAACCCCAATAAGGTGCGCGCCTTGATTGGAGCATTTGCCCAAAACCGAGTGAATTTCCATCGCTTGGATGGTCAGGGATATCAGCTTCTGGCCGATGTGGTGATTGAGCTTAACCGACTTAATCCAGAAATAGCCGCACGCCTAGTCACGCCGCTCACACGCTGGCAGCGTTTTGATGAAACCCGTCAAGCATTAATGCGGTCTGAGCTTGAACGTATTAGGCAACAGCCGTTGTCTTCAAATGTCTACGAGGTGGTCGAGAAAGCATTGGCATAGGTGCAGGAAGACTAGGTGCAGGAAGACTAGGTGCAGGTAGAGGCATAGTGGGAAAAAGCAGTTAACCAAGGAAAGGAATAACAACGGTGACAGACTCTCAGCAACACTATTTACTTATCATCAATGGTAAATCTGCCGGCAATCCGGCATTGCGTGAAGCAGTCAATGAACAGCGCCAAGCAGGGATGCAAATTACGGTTCGCGCTACCTGGGAGGGAGGCGACGCTGCTGATATTGCTGAGTTGTCAGATGCTATGGGGATCACTCATGTCATTGCCTGCGGTGGTGATGGCACGGTGAGTGAAGTCATGAATGGGCTGATGCGCTTGCCCCATGATCGACGCCCCGTGTTAGGCATTGTGCCATTAGGCAGTGCCAACGATTTTGCCACCTCCGTTGGGCTGCCGTTAGAACCCGGGGCAGCCTTGGCAGCTGCCAGAACACTACGTGCTTATCCCATTGACGTGGTCCGCGTGACGGCGGGTGCTAAAGAAGAGTCGTCTACCAGCTACTATATTAATATGACCACCGGAGGGTTTGGTGCCGAAATTACCTCTTCAACCCCGAAAACCCTAAAGCGATTATTGGGCGGGGGAGCGTACTCATTGATGGGGGCCCTCAAGGCATGGCGTCACCGCAGCTATCGTGGCACGCTGCACTGGGATGAAAAAGAAGAGAGTGCATCGTTATTACTGTTGGCGCTGGGCAATGGCCGTCAGTCAGGCGGCGGGCAAGTGCTGGGGCCGAGAGCGAAGCTAGATGACGGCCGCTTGGACGTGCTGTTGGTGAAGGACTTCAGCTCGGTGACAGAACTCACCAAGTTGATTAGCGAGCTGCAAAGCTTTCCTTATGAAGGCCGGTTTGTGCGTTATTTCACCACCACGCAATTGAAGGTGACAACTCAGGCGGGCGACTCACCCTGGCCCTTGACGCTGGATGGCGAGGCGCGCTGTTACGACCATTTTTGTGCCGAAGTGGTGCCGCTTGCCCTGCGAGTGCTGTTACCTGAGGATTGCCCTTTGCTCACCCCCTCCAGCAAGCCTTAGCGGTATATAAGCATTAGCCGTATTTGTTCAGCTTTTAAGCGTTTTTTTCAAGGAGAGTATCGAATGGCCAATCGTGTTTGGGTACCTGTCGTTGCTGCCATGGCACTGTTGCTGAGTGCCTGCGGTGACTCCCAGGAAGACCCCACCGTGGCTCCAGAAGATAATTCTGAGGTAACGGATGATGAGGCAGTGCGTGACGACGAGTCGCCCGAAGCGGCGGAAAACGCGGCAGAAATGGATAGCCCCGAGCAGGTAGAGGATGATCTTGAAGCACAGCAAGCCGCTGAAGAGCTTGAACAAGCGGAAGCGATGCGTGAAGGAAGCGAGAGCCCCAATGGCGCTAATTCCGCGGATGATGCAGCCACGGTAGATGCCGAAGAGGACACGCTTGCCGCCGACCCTGATGAGGTGCTAGATGAAGAGAGCGCTATGCCGGGGGAGGCCACTCGCTCAGACGTTGATGAGATGATTGCTGAAACTGAACGCCGTTTTGAAGAGGCAGAGCAGCGTCTTGAAGAGCAGTTTCAAGAGATAGAACAACAGGCACCCACTTTAGAGCCGATGGAGAGCGAAGACTTCTCCGCGAGTTTCGATGAAAACAGCAGCCTGCCAGAAAGGACGCCCTTGGAGGATAACCGAGAGGCAACCGATGTCGAGGCATTGATCGAAGATACAGAGCGTCGCTTTGAAGAAGCGCAGCAGAATCTGGAAGAGCAGTTTCAGGAGCTCGAGAGCCGTGAGGCGGAGACAGGGCCAGCGATCGAATCGGATAACGAGAATGAGCTCGATACCCGTACCGATAACCAAGCTGCCAACCCAGACCGTGACGAGTAAAACCGTGAGGAGTAAAGGGGTGGCTCTGTGCTACCGGCGGTTAAACATCAGCCATAAAAAAGGCCCGCATGTGCGGGCCTTTGTCCATCCGTTAGCAATTAAGCTGGGCGGATGTTGGAAGCCTGAAGGCCTTTTTTACCCTGAGTCACTTCAAAGCTGACTTTTTGACCGTCTTGCAGGGTCTTGAAGCCTTCAGCTTGAATTTCGGAGAAGTGGGCGAACAGATCGTCTCCGCCGTCATCAGGAGAGATGAAGCCGAAGCCTTTAGTATCGTTGAACCACTTAACTGTGCCAGTTGCCATTTTCTATTTCCTTAACGTGCTTAATATTCAAACGGGAAACTCTATTGTCCGCCCGCTACAATCACTCTAGATGTAAACTCCGCTGTCGTCCAGCGTCATTCCTAAGATTTTTTATTTCAAGATGAGTAGGTTTCTATGATGCAGCTAGGTTTTATCGATGCACAGTTTCTATCCTTCCTATTGGCTATCACGCTATTAACGATTAGCCCTGGCGTGGATACGCTGTTAGTCATTCGCAACACGGCGCGTGGAGGCGTGCGCGATGGTGTTACCACCAGTGTGGCTATCTGCTGTGGGCTATTTGTCCATGCCACTATTTCAGCACTAGGTATCTCGCTCATTCTGCTGCAATCCGCCTGGGCCTTTCATATGCTGAAACTGGTGGGCGCCGCTTACTTGATTTGGCTAGGCATTACCAGTTTGCTAGCAGCACGAAGAGGGCAGGCGCTCCCCATTGGCGGCGTGAGCAGCAACGCTCCAAGCGTTTCTCGCTGGCAGCCGATCAAAGAGGGCTTTCTTTCCAATGTGTTGAACCCCAAAACGGTGGTGTTCTATATGGCTTTTCTGCCTCAGTTCATCGCGCCTGGCGATCCTGCTTTACTGAAATCGCTCTGGCTTGCCGGTGTGCACTTCATCATTGCGAATATTTGGCAGATCAGTGTAGTCATGATGGTGGGAAGTGCCGGTAAGTGGCTTGCTAATGCACGCTTCGCGCAAACGTTGAACGCTGCCACGGGGGCCGTATTAGTGGTGTTTGGTATTCGTCTGGCATTAACACAGCGCCCGATCTAAATCGGGCGCTGGGGAGCGGGAGATCAAAGGTTGTTTACCGGCGAGCGAGCAGGGCCCGGTCATAGCGCACCTGCTGCTCGTTTTCGCTTAGTAGCGAAACGCCTTCACTACTGCCCCCGTTGGCAAGGCTCTCGTAAATCACCCGATAGCTAAGCACTGCTTGTACATAGTCCCGCGTTTCGCGGAAAGGGATGCTTTCCACGAATAGATCAAACGCCTCTACGCCATCGCCCAACCACTGGTCAACACGTCCAGGGCCCGCATTATAGGCAGCAGCGGCTGCCAGACGATTTCCTTGGTAGCGCCGTAACTTGTCGCGCAAATAGGTGCTTCCCAGGCGAATATTGAGCGCCGTATCTAACACGCCATAGGGGCCAGGATCGCTGATGCCCAGTTCACGGCTGACTTGGCTAGCCGTGCCTGGCATTAGTTGCATCAAGCCCCGTGCGCCGGCGGGTGAAAGGGCGTTAGGGTTGTACGCGCTTTCCCGACGGGCAATGGCCATTAGCAGGTAAGGATCGACGCCAGTGAGTTGCCCCCAATGCTGAAAGCTATCGTAGTAAGCCTGAGGGAAACGCCAATCCAGGGCATCCCACATCTCGGCAGCAATGGTGGTTTGCACCAGACGAGCATGCCACTGCTGTTGAGCAGCATAGTCGGCTAACGCACGAGCTTGTTGCGGCGTGCCGCTCTGCACGGCGTTTAACCACTCGCTATTGGCTAGGCCGTCCTCCCCAATACGAAGCAATGCCTCGGTGCGTTGAACGGCGGGTAATTGCGCGATCCGTTGCCGTGAGGCTTCATCGAAATGATTGCGTTCCATATTCAACTGATAGGGCTGGCCGAGTTTTTCGGCGGCTGCAAAGCCGTAAAAACTGCGGTCTGTCGCTGCCTGCTGGTAGCGTTCCTCGGCGGCTGCATGATTGCCAAGCTGGGCGTTTGCTCGCCCTAGCCAGTACTGCCAGCGACTATTTTCTTGCTGCTCCACCGGCATTTCGGCAATCCAATGGAGTACACCATTCCAATCACGATTCGCCAGCGCATGGCGCACACGCAGCTCTGATACACGCTCGCTCTCAAGCGTTGGCAGTACGCTGTCAATCCAGCTAAGGGTGCCCGGTACGTCGCGCACCAGTGCATAGAACGCCAGCTCTTCCTCGATCGCAGCGCGGTCGCTGGGCAAGAGGTTGAGACGGGGAGACAGTGCTTGCCAAGTGGCAAATGCGGCGGCTGTATCGTCACGCGTAAAACGCTGCATGGCAGCCTGATAAAAGCTAGCGGTGGCCGCACACTCAGGCCCTAGGCAGGTGGGTGCTTGGGCAATGGCTCGTGGATTGTTGGTAGCGCTCTCCACGGTGTCCAGTGCGGTTTGCCACTGGCCGTCTAATAGCCCGCCCAGATAATTTGAAAGACGCGTTTCTCCGGCCTGCCACGCCAGCATTTTGCGCTCCCAAATAGCGGCGGCATCAATAGTGCCATTCCCCCGCAGGCGATCAAATAGGGGGTCGCAGGCATCGGGCTGAGAGCTACCCGTAAGCCACAGTTCAAGGCCCGCTTCACTGGCTAACTGAGGCTGTGTACCAAGCAGCGCCGTATAGTAGTAGCACTGCCGCGCTGTGCCAGCAGGCTCGCCGTCAGCTACCGCCAACAAGTCGTTGTAACGCCCAGCATGCCCAAACTTGGCAATGGCTTGCCCGCGCATCCAGCCCGCCAGTGGAGAGTCAGCGTACTGATTGATATAGTCATTGATGGCGTCAGCGGAAAGATGAGGCAGTTGCCCACGTAACCGGTGATACTCCACATAGCCCCGCAGCGGATGGCTTTCTACCGAGCGAGTGTCTACCTGCTCCCATTGCTGCTCTCTGGCGGCAGCCAGGGCATCGCGTAATTCGCTGTCTGAGGCAGCCCATGAAAACGCGGGTATCCCCACCAGCAGAGCAGAACATAGCAGGCGAGCGGTACGTCGAAAGGGTGAAACCAACATGGTGCTCTCTCTCTATCAAGGTGATGCTATTTGAGCGCAGCGGAAGCGGCTCAGAGTCAATATCGAGTGTCCGCTATACTGAACGAATGTAAATAACCATAATCTGACTGCCCAAATACTCGGAGGATTTAATTACAATGGCCCCATTATCCACTTGGTGGTTCCTGCGTCGACTCAAATCCCGCGTTTGGGCGACAAAACGTATCGTGCGTGCGTTGAAACTGTTTATACCCATGACGCGTGACGTGGTACGCGGCGATTTTCGCCCCATTCCCTGGTCGGCATTTGGCATGATGGCCCTAGCGCTGGGCTATTTGGTACTGCCGTTTGACTTGATACCGGATTTTCTCATGCTGATCGGCGTGGTAGACGATGTGCTGATTGTTGGCTGGCTGCTAAATCGAATCGATCTGCGCCTGGAAGGCTATCGTGCATGGAAATATAACGACCCTGATGTAACGCCTTCTTGAACCTCCGCTGTTTCTTGCTCTCAGCTGCTTGAAAAAGCGCAGCTTATCCCCATATCTGATCCACGAAACCTATTATGTCTCTGCTGATTTGTCGGCAGAGGCAAGTGACTCAACGTGATCCATAAGGGCTAAGCGCATGACTACTGCTACCCACGAAGAAACACTTGGCTTTCAAACGGAAGTTAAGCAGCTCCTAAATTTAATGATTCACTCCCTGTATTCCAATCGGGAGATTTTTTTACGCGAACTTATCTCAAACGCCGCCGATGCCTGCGACAAGCTGCGCTACGCGGCACTTGATAACGATGCGCTCTACGAAGGTGACAGTGAGCTGCGTATCGAAATTGAGCATGACCGTGACGCCAACACTATCACCCTGCGTGACAACGGTGTAGGCATGAACCGCGAGGATGTGATCGCTAACTTAGGCACGATCGCGCGTTCAGGGACGGCTGAGTTCCTCAAGCAACTTTCTGGCGAGCAGCAAAAAGATGCCAAGCTCATCGGCCAGTTTGGTGTGGGTTTCTACTCGGGCTTTATTGTTGCTGACGAAATTGCCGTGCGTACCCGTAAAGCAGGTTCCGAGGCAAATGAAGGCGTTGAATGGCGCTCAAAAGGGGAAGGCGAATTTACCGTTGCCGATATCGAGCGTGCCCAGCACGGCACCGAAATTACCCTGCATCTGAAAGAGGACGCTAAAGAGTTCGCCGATGATTACCGTCTCCAGGGGCTGGTTCGCAAATACTCGGACCACATCGAAGTGCCCGTGCGTATGCCGAAAACCGAAACGGCGAAGGACGACGAAGGCAACAGTATTGAAGGCAGTGAAGTAACGACCTGGGAAACCGTTAATGAGGCCACAGCCCTTTGGTCGCGCCCCAAGAGTGAGGTTTCCGAGGACGAGTACAAGGCATTCTACAAGCACGTTGCCCACGATTTCTCCGATCCGTTAACCTGGAGCCACAACAAGGTCGAAGGCAAGCTTGAGTACACCAGCTTGCTGTATGTGCCTGGCCGCGCACCGTTCGATATGTTCGACCGTGACGGGGCGCGCGGGGTGAAGCTCTACGTTCAGCGTGTCTTTATCATGGATGATGCCGAGCAGTTCTTGCCGCTTTATCTGCGCTTTATCAAAGGTGTGCTGGATACCCGTGAGCTGTCACTCAACGTTTCTCGTGAGCTGCTTCAGCAGGATCCCAATGTCGAAAAAATCAAGTCGGCGCTTACCAAGCGTGGCTTGGACATGCTCAAGAAACTCGCCAAGGATAAAGAGCAGTATCAAACCTTCTGGAATACCTTTGGTAGCGTATTGAAAGAAGGGCCGGGCGAAGACCCATCTAACCGTGAAAAAATCGCTGGTTTGCTGCGCTTTGCATCGACTCACACCGATACGGCTACCCAGGAACATGCGCTGGCTGACTACGTCGAGCGCATGAAAGAAGGCCAGAAGAAAATCTATTACGTGGTGGCGGATAGCTTCAATGCGGCTAAAAACAGCCCGCACCTAGAGATCTTCCGTAAAAAAGGCATCGAAGTCCTTCTGCTGTCGGATCGTATTGACGACTGGCTAATGAGCCACCTCACCGAGTTTGACGGTAAAACCTTTGCCGACGTGGCCAAGGGCGAGCTGGACTTGGGCGATGTCGAAGACGAAGAAGAGAAGAAAGCCCAGGAAGAGACGGCTAAGGCCAAAGAGGATCTGGTCAAGCGTGTTAAAGAGGCGCTCGGTGACGGGGTGCAGGAAGTGAAAATCACCCATCGACTGACCGATTCGCCGGCTTGTGTGGTATTGCCAGAACACGAAATGGGCTATCAAATGCGACGCATTATGGAAGCGGCGGGTCAGCCGTTGCCGGAGGTGAAGCCGATTCTTGAGCTGAACCCCAGCCATGCACTCGTGACCCGCTTGGAAGGTGCTGAAGGTGATCTGTTCACGCAGCTCTCCTACATTCTGCTGGATCAAGCCATCATCGCTGAAGGCGGTCATTTGGATGATCCCGCCGCCTACGTGAAGCGCCTTAACAGTGTGTTGACCGCTTAGTAGGTTTTTACACTTAGTTGCTATTACTTAGGCGCTATTACTTAGGCGTTAGTAATAGACGCTCACCTTTATCAGCGTCCAAGACGGCCCGTTTGGTTACCCAGGCGGGCCGTCTGTTTTAGCAGGCGAGTTTTGATAGAGTGGGCGTGCACGTTCTGCGAGACTTTTTAGGACACCATCATGGCTGAGCAGCAAATCAAGGTCGCCGTACTCGGGGGCGGTAGTTTCGGTACGGCATTGGCGAGTATTGCCGCCGATAATGGCGCCCACGTCCGTCAGTGGATGCGTGACGAGACGCTGGTCGCGCAAATCAATCACGAGCACCGCAACGGTCGCTATCTTCCTCATTACGCAATGAACCCAGCGGTGGAAGCCTCTACCGATCTGCAGGCCGTGCTGGCTGAAGCGTCGCTCGTACTGATCGCGATTCCATCAAAGGCGTTTCGCAGCGTGGTGCAGGCGGCAAAAGCGTGGTTGACCCCCGAGCAAATTCTGGTCAGTACCACGAAAGGGATCGAGCAGGACGGTTTTTTGCTAATGAGCCAAGTGCTCGAGCAAGAAACCGGCTATAGCCACATTGGCGTTATTGCCGGGCCCAATCTTGCCTCCGAAATTGCTGATAAACAGTTAACCGCCACCGTTATTGCCAGCGCTGACCCGCTAACCCGTACCCGCGTACAGCAAGCGCTGGGCTGTCGCTATTTCCGCGTTTACGCCAGCGATGATCGCCACGGTGTCGAGTTAGGGGGCGCACTAAAAAATATTTACGCCATTGCTGCCGGTATGGCGGCAGCGTTGGGAATGGGTGAAAACACCCGCAGCATGTTGATGACCCGCGCGCTGGCTGAAATGAGCCGCTTTGCGGTTGCTCAGGGTGCTAACCCGATGACTTTTTTAGGCTTGGCAGGCGTAGGAGACTTGATCGTTACCTGTTCGTCCAACCTTTCACGTAACTACCGGGTCGGTTATGCGATGGGAGAGGGGCGCACGCTTGAAGAAGCGATCGACTCCCTTGGCCAAGTGGCGGAAGGGGTAAACACCGTTAAGCTGGTATGCGCCAAAGCGAGTGAGATGGGCGTTTATATGCCGCTGGCGGAAGGGCTTAATCATGTGCTATTCGACGGCGTGCCAGCCCAGGAGATGGCGCGCACCCTGATGATGGGAGAGCAAAGCAGTGATGTAGAGTTTATCCTGCCCCGTGAAGCCGTTCAGCAGGCCCATCGCGAACAAGCCTATTATGACCGAGCGCCTTCCGCTGAAAATAAGGGAGGCTCGCATGGCTGATATACTGATCATGCGCCATGGCGAAGCGGAACCGGGATATCCCGATGCTACGCGTCGCTTGACACTGCGCGGCAAGCAAGAGGCCGATACCATGGCCCGCTGGTTGGCCGAGCGCGTGGCGACGGGTGAGCTGCCCCTGCCCGCGCTCTACGCGAGCCCCTATGTACGGGCGCAGCAAACCGCGCAAGCGCTGTGTGAGGCACTGGGTACTCGGCTTGAAACGTTAGACTTTATCACCCCTGACGACTTTCCCAGTGCTGTGAGCGACTGGCTGCTTGAGCAGCCTGAGGGCGCACCGATTATGCTGGTGAGCCATATGCCGTTGGTGGGTGACTTAGCGGGACTGCTGGTGGAGGGGGCGACTGCGCAAGGGCTTGGTTTCCCCACGGCTGCCATTGCTGAGCTTGAAGCGGATATATGGGCTGCGGGCTGTGCCCAACTGAAGCGTTTTACCCAACCCAGCCAGCTTTGATGAGCATCGCCACCAAAAGCGGCTGCCGAGGCAGCCGCTAGGGGGTGAGCGCTTTCAGGCAGCCTTACGCTTACAGCAGTGCGTCGAGCTTCTCTTTTAGCAAGCCATTCACCTGTTGTGGGTTGGCGGTGCCACGTGATGCTTTCATTACCTGGCCCACAAAATAGCCGATCATCTTGCCGCGTTTTTCTGGCTCCGAGTCACGGTACTGGGCGACTTGGGCGGGGCTGTCGGCGATCACTTGATCAATCATCGCTTCGATCGCGCCGGTATCGGTGACCTGCTTGAGCCCTTTGGCATCAATAATGGCATCGGCGGACTCGCCCTGGCCATTCCACAGCGCTTGAAACACCTCTTTAGCTGCTTTGCCGTTGATGGTGTCGTCCAGCACGCGACTGATCAGCTCGCCTAGCTGGCGCGCAGAGATAGGGCTATTGGCAATGCTCAGGTTTTCGCGATTAAGCGCGCCGGAAAGCTCACCCTGTACCCAGTTAGCCGCCTGCTTGGCATCGCCGCACTCTTTATGCACCGCCTCAAAAAACTCGGCCATATCACGGCTGGCCGAAATGACGTTGGCATCATAAGCCGACAGCCCCAGCTCGTTTTGGAACCGCTCGCGCTTGTCGGCGGGCAACTCAGGCAACTGGCTGCGCAGGTGATCCAGGTAAGCTTGATCCAACACCACCGGCAGTAGGTCAGGGCAGGGGAAGTACCGGTAGTCGTTGGCTTCTTCCTTGGTGCGCATGCTGCGGGTTTCATCGCGATCGGGATCGAACAATCGGGTCTCTTGCACCACGCTGCCGCCATCTTCGATTAGCTCGATCTGGCGCTCGACTTCAAAGGCGATGGCGCGTTCGACAAAGCGGAAGGAGTTGACGTTTTTAATCTCTGCACGCGTACCGAAAGCTTCCTGGCCGGTGGGGCGCACTGAAACGTTAACGTCGCAGCGCATGGAGCCTTCCGCCATGTTGCCGTCAGAAATGCCCAGGTAGGTGACGATCGAGTGAATCGCCTTGAGATACGCCGCGGCCTCTTTCGCGCTCCGCATATCGGGCTCTGAAACGATTTCCAGTAGTGGGGTGCCGGCCCGGTTCAGGTCGATACCGGTCATGCCATGAAAATCTTCATGCAGTGATTTACCAGCATCTTCTTCAAGGTGGGCATGGTGAATGCGGATAAGTTTGGTGGTGCCATCTTCCAGGGTAATTTCAACATCGCCCGGCCCGACAATGGGGTGATACATCTGGCTGGTCTGATAGCCCTTGGGTAGGTCAGGGTAGAAGTAGTTCTTACGGTCGAATACCGATACTTCTGCGATATCCGCATGCACGGCCAAGCCGAACTGCACGGCCATCGCCACGGCCTGTTCGTTGAGCACCGGCAACGCACCGGGCAGTCCTAAATCGACCGCACACGCTTGGGTATTGGGCTCTGCACCAAACGCTGTCGAGGCGCCGGAAAAAATTTTGGAACGTGTTGCGAGCTGGACGTGGACTTCAAGCCCAATCACGGTTTCCCATTGCATTAGGCGTACTCCTCGGCAAAGGCAGGACGTTGTAGGTGCCAATCGGTCGCTTGTTGAAACTGGTGGGCGACGTTCAGCAACTGCGCTTCGGCAAAGTGGGTGCCCAGGATCTGCAGTCCCACGGGGCGGCCATTGGAAAAACCGGCCGGCACGCTGATGCCGGGGATGCCTGCCAGGTTAACCGCGATGGTGTAAATATCCTGGAGATACATCGAGACCGGATCTTTTTTAGCGCCCAGATCAAAAGCGGGAGTGGGAGAAGCAGGGCCCATCAGCACGTCCACGTCTTCAAAGGCATCCAAGAAGTCTTGGCGAATCAGGCGGCGGACTTTTTGCGCTTTGGTGTAGTAGGCGTCAAAAAAGCCTTCCGACAGCGTGTGGGTGCCAATTAGGATGCGTCGTTTGACCTCTTCACCGAACCCTTCAGCACGTGAGCGGGTATACAGGTCGATCAGGTCGCTGGGGTTTTCACAGCGGTGGCCAAAGCGCACGCCGTCGTAGCGTGACAAGTTGGAAGACGCTTCCGCGGGAGCAATCACGTAGTAGGCCGGAATCGCATAGTGCGTGTGCGGCAGGCTGACTTCACGCACCGTCGCGCCCAGCGATTCGTACACTTTCACTGCTTCGCGAACCGCCTTTTCGACGTCAGGGTCTAGGCCATCGCCAAAATACTCTTTCGGCAGGCCAATCTTCAAGCCTGACAGCGGCGCGTTAAGGCTCTCGACATAGTCGGGTACGCCGCGTGTGACGCTGGTCGAGTCACGGCTGTCGTGGCCCGCAATCACACCCAGTAAATGCGCGCAATCTTCGGCGCTGCGCGCCATGGGGCCTGCCTGATCAAGGCTTGAGGCGTAGGCAATGATGCCAAAGCGTGATACCCGACCGTAGGTGGGCTTTAAGCCGGTGATGCCGCAAAACGCTGCGGGCTGGCGGATGGAGCCGCCTGTGTCGGTGCCCATGGCGGCAGGCACCAAGCCCGCCGCGACCGCTGCGGCGCTACCACCGGAACTGCCGCCTGGCACGGCGGTTAAATCCCAAGGATTTTTGACCGGGCCATAAAAGCTGTTTTCGTTGGAGGAGCCCATGGCGAACTCATCCATATTGGTTTTGCCCAGGCTGATCGTGCCCGCTGCATTCAGCTTTTCAACCACGGTGGCGTCGTAGGGGGAGATGAAATTATCCAGCATTTTTGAACCGCAGCTGGTTTTGACATCGCGCGTACAAAAAATGTCTTTGAGTGCCAGGGGAATCCCAGCCAGCGGACCAGCGTTACCTGCCGCGCGAGCATTATCCGCTAATTCGGCATGCTTGAGCGCTTGCTCAGCGGTCACGCTGATAAAACTGTTCAGCTCGCCATCAGCTTTTTCGATGCGCTGTAAATAGTGAGTGGTCAGCTCTCGGCTTGAAAACTCGCCGCTTTTCAAGGAGGCCGCGAGTTGCGTTAATGTTTTCTCATACATGACCCGGAAGCTCCGTTCAGGGGCGAAAAAAAGAGGCGGTGTGAGTGGCTTGGGTAAATTCGGTGGCGTTGCTATTCAACAACGCGAGGCACCAGATACAAGCCGTTTTCCACTGCCGGAGCACAGCGCTGAAACGTGTCGCGCTGGTTAGATTCGGTGACTTCATCGGCACGCAGGCGTTGGGTCGCGTCTAACGGATGAGCAAGCGGTTTAACGCCCTCAGTGTCGAGGCTTTGTAGCTGGTCGACCATGTCCAGAATCCGGCTTAGGTCATCTACAAAGCCGCTGGCTTGGTCATCGCTAACGGCGAGTCGGGCCAAGTGAGCGGCCCGGCGCACATGAGATTCTTCAAGCGCCATGATCGATATTCCTCGTGAACGTAATGGAACAATATCCGCTTTGAGCGGTATACATAACGATATTCAAAAAACGTCTTGTGTAGCAGACGTGGAAAATAGCCGCAAAAGGTACCACATATTGGCCTTAACGGGCAGTATTAGGCACGACTCGTGCTTGCTGCCAGGGGGTTGCGGTGATACCGTTTGCATCCGCACAGGGTTCCCGGTCTGCACTAGGTAACAACATCCATGTTTAAACGTTTAAGGGGGCTGTTTTCCAGCGATCTATCGATCGATCTGGGTACGGCCAACACACTGATTTATGTTCGCGGTCGCGGTATCGTGCTTGATGAGCCGTCCGTGGTTGCTATCCGCCAGTCAGGCAATATGCGCAGCGTTGCGGCAGTCGGTACCGATGCCAAGCGAATGCTGGGCCGTACGCCTGGCAATATCACTGCGATTCGGCCGATGAAAGATGGCGTTATCGCCGACTTTACCGTCACCGAGCAGATGCTTCAGCACTTTATCCGTAAAATTCATCAAAGCACCTTCTTGACCCCCAGCCCACGCGTGCTGGTATGCGTTCCTTGCATGTCAACGCAGGTAGAGCGCCGAGCCATTCGCGAGTCGGCAGAGGGTGCCGGTGCCCGCGAGGTGTTCTTGATAGAAGAGCCGATGGCCGCAGCGATTGGCGCGGGCCTGCCGGTGGATGAAGCGCAAGGGTCGATGGTCGTGGATATTGGTGGTGGTACCACTGAAATTGCGATCATTTCGCTCAATGGCGTGGTCTATTCAGAATCGATCCGCGTAGGCGGTGACCGTTTTGATGAGGCGATCACCGCGTACGTGCGCCGCCACTACGGCAGCTTGATTGGTGAAGCCACCGCCGAGCGCATTAAAGAAGAAATTGGTTGCGCCTACCCAGGCGGCGAACTGCGCGAGATCGACGTGCGTGGTCGTAACCTGGCCGAGGGCATCCCTCGCAGCTTTACGCTGAATTCGCACGAAACCCTCGAAGCGCTGCAAGAAACGCTGGGCTCCATCGTGGCCGCCATTAAGAGCGCCCTTGAGCAGTCTCCGCCGGAGCTGGCTTCTGATATTGCCGAGCGCGGCTTGGTGTTAACTGGTGGCGGTGCATTATTACGCGACCTGGATAAGCTCATTGCCGAAGAGACGGGTTTGCCAGTGATTGTGGCTGAAGACCCGTTGACCTGCGTTGCTCGCGGCGGTGGTAAAGCGCTTGAAATGATTGATCAGCACACCTTTGAGTTGCTGTCGAGCGACTAATCGCAGCGGTTAATTGCGGGGGGATTGCCTATTAAACCGCTGTTTTCGCACGGGCCACTGCCGGGTTATCGGCTGTTTTTCTGCGCCTTGGCTGCCAGTGCTTTGATGTTCGTCGACCAGCGCTTTACGCGTATGGAGCAAGTGCGCGCGCAAATGTCGATGGTCGTAGCGCCAATTCAATGGGTGGTTAGTGTGCCTAGCGACCTGCTCAATTGGGGGTCGTTAGCACTTTCTGATCAACAGGCGTTGGTGGATGAAAACCGGCGTTTGCGCGAGCAGATTCTTACCCTTTCCCATCGTGGTCAGCGAATGGCCAATTTGACCGCTGAAAATAGCGAGCTGCGCGATTTGCTGAACGCCGCTAAGCGCCGTGATATTCCCTATATCACAGCGGAGCTGCTGTCGCTGGACAACGATCCTTTTAGCCATCAGATGGTGGTGAACCGTGGGCACCGCAACGGTGCTTACGTGGGTCAACCTGTCATCGATGCGTCTGGCTTGGTGGGGCAAATTACGGCTGTTTCGGCCTACTCCAGCCGCGTTCTGCTATTGGCCGATGCGAGTCACGCCTTGCCGGTGCAGCTCAATCGTAACGGACTGCGCTTTATCGTTCAGGGGGCAGGGCGCTACAACAGCGTCAATGTCATGCATGTACCTGATACGGCGGACATTCGTGAAGGTGACCTGCTGACGACATCGGGCCTGGCCGGGCGCTTTCCGCCCGGTTATCCCGTAGCGCGTGTGACTGAAGTCTTTCACGATCCCGGTAAGCCCTTTGCACGGGTAACGGCCGAGCCCATGGCGCAGCTGCAACGTTCTCGTCACTTCTTGCTGCTATTTCCGCCGCCCCGAAAAGAAGTGGATGAGCAAGCGTGGGACGAAACATTGGATATCTCGGCAGAGGCGTTACGCTCTTCGCTGCAGTTGGCCACTCCCGAACAAGAGGTGCCCTGATGGCGCGTGCACCGGTAGTACCCATTTTAGCGATTTGGCTAAGCCTGCTGTTGGCATTATGTCTACAGGTCATGCCGCTAGCCGATGGCTGGCAGGTGTATCGCCCGGAGTGGCTGGGCCTGATGCTGATCTACTGGTGTATGCGAACGCCTGACAGGGTCGGTGTCTTTCATGGCTTTGTGCTGGGTATTTTGATGGATTTGATTGAAGGAACGGCGCTTGGGCAGCATGCGCTTATTTATGCGCTGCTCGCGTTTCTATGCGCGCTGGTGTATCCACGTTTCCGGGCTTATTCACTGGTGCAGCAATCCGCCCTGGTGTTGGTTCTGCTCGGGCTAGTGCAGCTCGTTGCGCAGTGGCTACGCACGTTGGTGGGCGATTTTTCGATCCACTTAGCCTTTTTAATTCCCTCGCTGATCAGCGCATTACTATGGCCTTGGCTGGCAACGATGTTCCAGGCCATAGAGCGTCGGCTGGCTGCGCAATGACGATGACAACCCCCGTCTTATGCTTAGCCTCTGCTTCTCCTCGACGCCGGGCGTTATTGGCTTCTATTGGGGTGCCTGTCACGGTGCATCCGTGCGATATCGATGAAACCCCGTTTGTCGATGAGGCGCCCGCGGCGTATGTAAGCCGTCTGGCAATGGCCAAAGCTGAAGCGGCTGCCCCCCTAACGGACTTGCCAACGCTAGGTTCAGATACCGCTGTGGTGGTGGATGGGCGTATTCTAGGTAAGCCGATAGACGCCCAGCACGGCGCTGAAATGTTGCAGCTGCTGTCGGGGCGCCGCCACGAGGTGCTGACCTCCGTCGCGGTAAGTGGGCCGGAAGGCATGCTCTCCTGCTGTGTTGCTACCCAGGTGACGATGCGTGAAATTGATACACAGGAAATAGCGGCTTACTGGCGTACCGGCGAGCCTGTCGATAAGGCAGGAGGCTACGCGATACAGGGGTTGGCAGCCGTGTTTGTAAAACAGATTCAAGGCAGTCATTCGGCGGTGGTAGGGCTACCGCTGTTTGAGACGACGCACTTGCTACGCCGACAGGGTGTGCCGATCTGGCAGCGCGTTTAACTGCCTAGAACAGAGGGCCGCCTGCGTCGCTGGTAAGGAATACGTCAACCAATAAGGAATTTTGCATGAGCGGTGAAGTTCTCATCAATTTAACGCCAATGGAAACCCGCGTCGCGCTGGTTGAAAATGGCGTCTTGCAAGAGGCACTGATCGAACGTTCCCGTCGGCGTGGCATCGTGGGCAATATCTACAAAGGCAAAGTGGTAAGAGTGTTGCCTGGCATGCAGGCTGCCTTTGTTGATATTGGCCTGGAGCGGGCAGCGTTCATTCATGCCCATGAAGTCATGCCGCCAGGCACGCCGCCAGATGAACAACAGACCATTGGCCAGTTGCTCCACGAAGGACAGGCGCTGGTAGTACAGGCCACGAAAGACCCCATTGGTAGTAAAGGGGCGCGTTTGACCACGCATCTTTCGATCCCCTCACGCTATTTGGTCTATATGCCAGATTCACCGCACCATGGTGTATCCCAGCGCATCGAAGACGAGCGTGAGCGCGAGCGCCTGAAGGCACTGCTGGATAGCAGCGTAGCCGAGCAAACCTTGGAGGTGACCGGTGGCTTTATTGTTCGCACCGCCGCAGAAGGGGTAGGCGATGAAGAGCTGAAAGGCGATATGCACTTTTTGCTGCGGCTATGGCGTAAAGTGAGTGAGCGTAAAATCACCGCCACGCCACAGAGCGTCATTTATGATGATTTACCCCTCTTTATGCGTACGCTTCGCGATGTGATGCGCGACGATATCGAAAAAGTACGTATCGATTCACGGGAAAACTTCGTCAAGCTGGTCGAGTTTGCTGAAGAGTTTATGCCGGATGCGGTCGAGCGTATCGAGTACTACCCCGGCGAGCGCCCTATCTTTGATCTTTACAGCGTCGAAGATGAAATTCAGAAAGCCTTGGGGCGCAAGGTACAGCTGAAGTCCGGCGGCTACTTAGTGATCGATCCGACCGAAGCCATGACCACCATTGATGTGAATACCGGTGGTTATGTTGGTCATCGCAATCTTGAAGAGACCATTTTCAAAACCAATCTCGAAGCAGCCACGGCGATTGCTCGTCAACTGCGACTGCGTAATCTAGGCGGCATTATCATCATCGACTTTATCGATATGATTGATGTTGAGCACCAGCGTCAAGTATTGCGGGTGCTCGAAAAAGCGCTAGAGCGCGACCATGCCAAGACCAAATGTACTGGCGTGACCGAACTTGGTCTGGTTCAGCTTACCCGCAAACGCACCCGGGAAAGCTTAGAACAAACGCTCTGTGAAGCCTGCCCGACCTGTAGCGGTCGTGGAACGCTTAAAACCCCAGAAACCGTCTGTTATGAAATCTTTCGCGAGATTCTCCGTGAAGAGCGCGCCTACAGTGCCGAGACCTACATGGTGCTTGCCTCGCAGCCAGTCGTTGATCGTTTATTGGATGAGGAGTCAGCGGCGGTGGCAGACCTGGAAACCTTTATCAATAAAACCATTCGATTCCAGGTCGAGCAGCACTACTCCCAAGAACAGTACGATATTGTACTGATGTAATCATGCAGACTCGTTCGCTGGCGCGTTGGGGGTTGGTGATAGCTGCTTGGCTATTGGGCAGTGTGGCCGTATTGCTGCTGCTATTCCGTTTGGCCATTAGCCAGTCCGACGCGCTTACACCCCGCATTGAAGCGCTGCTTGAAGCACGTATTGGCGTGCCAGTGACCATTGAGCATTTGTCGCTGTCGCTCGCCCGTAGCGACCTGTTGTTACGCCTGGATGGCCTGCGTGCGGAAACGCCCGACGGCCAAGCACTGTTTTCCTTGCAGCATGCGGGGCTGCGTTTGGATACCTGGGCGTCGCTTGCCAATTGGGCGCCCATCTTCAGCGATGCCCGGATAAGCGGTACCGAATTCCACCTTTATCAAGGAGAGGGCGCCGCTTGGGAGTGGCCCAAGCCTGCCGAGTTGCCGCTGTTGATGGCGGCTGAGCCGGATGTCGACCTGGCCACTATCGATGATTGGGCAGGTCTCGTTCTGCGCCAACGTCTCTGGGTGGATGATACGCGCGTTGTTCTTCACGGCCGGCACGACACCGTAATGCTGCATGCACAAACCCTGCTGTTGACCGGCGATGAAAGACGCACCCGGTTGGAGGGTGCCATCAACATCGCCGAATCTCTCCAGCAAGCCCGCCAGGTAGCCCTGCCCGCCGCTGAAATGAAGGTTGAAATGCAGCCTGGTCAGCAGGGCTTTAGCGATTTTTCCGCAGCCCTACAGTTGGATATTCAGCTTGATCAGTTGGTGGTGCTGGCAGCGATGTTCCGCCCTGATCATGCGGCCTACTTAGAGCAGGCCGGGGGGAGCGCGCGGCTGTGGGGACGCTGGAGCGCTGGACGACTTGAAGAAGCCCGGGTGGCGGTTGATGTGCCGCAGTTAACCCTGCGCCACAACGTTCAATATGCGGTGTTAAGAGATATCGAGGCCAATGGCTTATGGCAACGTGACGGCGACGGGGGGGAGGCATGGCTAAGTGGCGATGCCGATAGCGTCGAATGGGCGCAGCCTCCTGGTGGCAGCGTTGGCCCCGCGTTGCCGCGATACTGGCACGCCACCCATCAACCAGGGTTGTGGGAAGTGCGTACCAGTGCTTTTGAACTCGCCTCACTGACGGCTTGGCGCGACTATGTGTTGCTTCCTGAATCCGTGACGCGGGTATTGCAAACCTTGGCACCTCGTGGCCAGGTGCAAGGACTCCATGTGGGGCAAAAAGAGGGGCGCTGGGGTGTCGACGCGGCGTTGACCGGGGTCGAAGTGTCCCCTTGGCAGCAGGCGCCTGGGGGCGGACCACTGGACGCTTGGGTACAGGCACGCGACTTTCGCGGCCTTGTGCTGTTTAGCAGTAACGGCGACAGCACTCTCTATTTTCCAGAATTCTTCGCCGATCCCATGCACTTACGGCGCGCCGAAGGGGAAGTTGAGTGGGTATACGACGGGCCCAATACCATGGTGAGTGGCAAGAACCTCAGCGTTAATTGGGATGGCGCACAGGTGTCGGGTGGTTTTGGTTTGGTCACCGGCAACCAGCGCGGCCATTTTGGTTTGGATTTGAATTTTAGTGAAGTGGATGCGCTAGACCGTCCGCTGGCGCAATGGCTGCCGCTTAGCGTAATGGATGACGGTCTTCGTGATTGGCTACTCGATGATATTGGTGGCTACGTCACCGAGGGGTCGCTGCAGTTAAGCCAGCCACTAGGTAAAGACGTCACCGCAGAAGATTTTACCGCTACCCTGGCGCTGGCGATTAGCCAGGGGCATTTGCCGATTGCGCCCGGGTGGCCACGCCTTGAAGAGGTAGCGGGGCGTCTACTATGGCAGAACAAGGTATTAGCCGCGGAAGTAACGCATGCGCAAAGCCATGGTGTCACCGCTTCAGAAGGTGATGTGGTCATGGAAGATGAGGTGCTCAAGCTATCAGGCCAGCTAACGGCGGACGGAGCCGCCTTGACCAGCTTTCTACAAGCCATGCCCGACACGGATCTGTCTCAGTTGAGCGATCTCGATGTGATCGGTGAGGTAAATGGCGATATTGCGCTTTCCTTGCCCTTGGAAACCCCGGATGCGCTGCAGCTGGAAGTGAATGCGCTTCCACGATTTTCCGACGTCATTTACCAGCCGCTGGGTTTACGCCTTCAGGCGGTGGAGGGAGATCTTGCTTGGCTCCAGAACGGCGAGCGCCGGGGGCTGGTCGGCGAAGCCAGTGGCCAATTGCTAGGCGGGGAAGTGGCGGCAGAGTTCAATACCCAGCGCGATGAGATAGCACTGCAGGGTAATGTCGCCACCGCCGAGCTTTTTGAACTCGCAGGAGTGGATGGCCGTCAGGGGCGTCTACCGCTCGAAGGGCAACTGCAGTGGCAGGGTAATATCAGCCTATTGCCGACGCCCATCCTGCGTTTGAATAGTCGCCTAATGGGTATCACCAGTCATTTGCCTGATCCTTTTGCCAAGACTGCCCAGCAGCCATGGCCCTGGCAAGTGACGGCTGACCTCAAGGCCGGGCGGGTCGAGAGCCGTTTGGCTGATATTGCTTCCGCGCAACTGCAGCAGCGCAATGGCTCTCTTGCCGGGTCGTTCTATCTAGGTAATGAGGAGACCCGCGCGCACACTTGGCCTACGCAGGCCGGGTTGAGCATTGACGCCGATGTGCCGCGTATTGACCCGCTGGCTTGGCAGCAGGCAATTGCACCGTTGATGGCAAAAGGCGCGTCTACCTCCCGCAGTGGTAACGATCAGGTGCCCTTAACAGTCGCGTTAACGACACCCTGCGTGGTGTATCAAAATGAGTGTTTAGGCAGCCTTAGTGCCACCGGAGGTATGAACGGTGGCCTCATGGATATGGATTTAAGCGGTAATCTTGTGACCGGGCGTTTGCAGTATAATGCGCAATCGCCGCAGCCTTTGGACATGACGATCGAAGCGTTGTCGCTTGATCGTTTGCTGGCGTTAGCTAACCAGCAACATGACACTGATGCGCCTACGCCAGACTCCTGGATGCAAGCGGTTGAAACCCAGCGCGAGGAACCAGTCGCCATTCCTGATTGGCTGGCCGATGTGCCTAATGGGCGATTGCGGTTAGCTGAAATTGCCATGGGGCCACGCCGTTTCGGTCCGTTGACGGCTTATTGGAAAACCGATGGCGAGCGCTTTTCACTCACGCCGGTGGGTTTGACCCTTGGCCAGCTCTCCGCACGGGGTGAGCTGTACTGGGAAGGTGATTCGGTTACCAGTCATACGCGCGCGAATATTTCTATTCAAGGGGGAGATATCGGTACTGCCCTTGAGCGTCTTGACCAGCCTGTGGCCATGCGCAGTCGTAGCACTGATGTGGTGGCGTCACTTGATTGGCCAGGGGCGCCTTGGCAGTTGGCGCTAAGTCGCTCAGATGGCTATATCAGCACCGATATTCGTGACGGTAGCTTCGTCACCTTGGAATCGGCGCCTGTGCGTTTAATCGGCTTACTCAATTTCGATAATATCCTGCGGCGGCTACGCTTGGATTTTTCTGACGTGACCGGTCAGGGCACCGCCTTTGACCGGGTCAACGGGACTGCCGATGTCACTGCCGGGCTATTGACGTTACGCGGGCCATTGCAAATTGATGCGCCGGCCACCACCCTAACCCTCACTGGCAACGTCGATCTTGTCTCGCGTGAACTTGACCAACGGCTTGGCGTCACACTACCCGTGACGCAAAGTTTGCCCATCGCGGCCATTGCCGTCGGTGCGCCTATTGTTGGTGGTGCGCTTTTCCTTGCCGACCAGCTGTTTGGCGATGCCTTAGATCGCGCCACGACGCTCCATTATCGCGTGCGAGGTCCCTGGACCTCGCCGCAGGTTACTTTAGAAGGCCCCCAATGACCGCATATAAAAGTGATGTAGAAACGGCTGCCGCCATTCTGTTGACGCCCGGAGGGTTGGATCTAGCGGCCCTGGAAACGGGGCTGGGCTACGCCATGGGCGCGGGCATCGATTACGCCGATCTTTATTTTCAGCGCACGTGGCAAGAAGGCTGGGTGCTGGAAGATAGCGAGGTAAAAGAGGCTAGTTATAATATCGACGGTGGTGTTGGTGTGCGCTCGCTGGCGGGAGAGAAAACCGGTTTCGCCTACTCCAACCAAATCACGGCGGATGCGCTAATGGATACTGGCCGCACGGCGGCGGGCATTGTGCGCAGTGGTAAGCATTTGCCTGGTCAACTGGTGCGTCCGGTCTCCGCCGCATCGCGCTATGCCGGTATCGACCCCTTGGCAGGGCTCAGTGCAGAAGAAAAAGTCGCCATGCTCAAGCAGGCTGACCGGGTAGCGCGTGCCGCTGACCCGAGTATCAGTCAGGTGAGTGCCTCGCTGTCTGGCACCTATGAAGTGGTGCTGGTGCGGGCGAGTGATGGCACGCTGGCTGCCGATATTCGCCCGCTGGTACGTTTCAACGTTAGCGTTATCGCGGTGAAGAATGGTCGCCGCGAGCGCGGCAGCGCTGGCGGCGGCGGACGCTACTCAATGGCCAAGCTGCGTGACGATCAAGTCGCCGAACAGTACGCTAAAGAAGCGGTTCGTCAGGCATTGGTCAATCTGGAAGCTGTCGATGCGCCGGCCGGGCAAATGCCCGTCGTGCTGGCCTCGGGCTGGCCGGGCATATTGCTACACGAAGCAGTAGGGCATGGCCTGGAAGGCGATTTCAACCGCAAGGGTAGCTCCGCTTTTGCTGGCCAAATGGGTAAACGCGTTGCGTCTAAAGGTGTCACGATCGTGGACGATGCCACCATCGCGGATAGTCGTGGCGCCATGAGCGTGGATGACGAGGGCACGCCAGGCCAATACACGCCGCTGATTGAAGACGGTATTTTAACGGGTTATATGCAGGACAAGCTGAATGCGCGATTGATGGGCATGGCCCCTACGGGCAATGCGCGGCGTGAGTCGTTCGCCCACTTGCCGATGCCGCGCATGACCAATACGGTCATGCTGGCGGGGCAGGATGAGCCAAGCGATATTATCAAAAGCGTCAAGCGAGGCATTTATGCGGTGAGCTTTGGCGGCGGCCAAGTGGATATCACCTCGGGCAAATTCGTATTCTCTGCCAGCGAAGCTTACCTGATTGAAGACGGCAAAGTGACCGCGCCTGTTAAAGGGGCCACGTTAATCGGCAATGGTCCTGAAGCCATGCAGCGCGTTTCCATGATTGGCCACGACATGGCGTTGGACACCGGGATTGGTGTGTGCGGTAAAGAGGGGCAAGGCGTGCCGGTAGGGGTCGGGCAGCCCACCCTGAAATTGGATGAGCTGACCGTTGGCGGTACGCAGTCGTCTTAAGGGCAGGTCTTAAAGACAGGCCTTAAAAGCCGTCATCAAAGCGCGAGCGTTTCGCGCAGGTGTTTGAACAGCTTGCGCGAGCTGGTGGGCGGTTTACCTTGTTCGCGCTCCCGCTGGGCATTACGAATGAGCTGGCGAAGCGTCTGGCGATCCGCATTCGGATACTCGGCCATAAACTGGTCGACCGCGGCATCGCCTTCGTCAATTAAACGATCACGCCATTTTTCGAGACGATGAAACGCGTGGTCGCGCTGCTCCTGCTCTTGATCAATGGCGTCGAAAACGCCTTGAATGGCGGTAAGGTCCTCTTTGCGGATCAGCTTGCCAACATACTGCATGTGACGACGGCGGCCTTCATGGGAACGAATGCGCGAGGTTTCCTCAATGGCGCGCAACATATCATCGGACAGGGGAAAACGGGCGCGTTCGGCCGGTCGCATAGCGATTAACGTTTCTCCCAATGCCTGTAAGGCATGCATTTCGCGTTTGAGTTGCGACTTGCTTGGGCGTTCTTCCTGCGCTTCTAATTCATTAGTACTTGGGGCGGTATCGGGACGTTGCTTACGCATAGTGTGACTCATAGACAAGATTCGTTGCGGCATTATACCAGCTGCGAGAACAACATTGATTCGCCGAAGACATTCTGTTGAAAGACAGTCGGTGGAAAAGGAGGCCATATGGCACAGGCATTTGATGCAAACGCGCAGCAGTCATTACTGACCGCGCGGGCCGAAGAGGCATTAACGCTAGCAAAGCGATTGGGCGCAGATGCCGCTGAAGTGGGCGCAAGCGTTGATCAGGGCATCGGCGTTAGCGTTCGACTGGGAGAAGTAGAGACGGTCGAATTATCGCGTGATCAAGGCATTGCCGTGACCCTCTACGTAGGTCAGCGTAAAGGCAGTGCGTCTTCGACGGATGCCAGTAGCGCCTCGATCCAGGCAGCGGTTGAAAAAGCCTTGGCAATTGCCCGTTATACCGGAGAAGACCCCGCCGCAGGATTGGCCGATGCATCACTAATGGCGTCTGAGCTGCCAGATTTAAAAGTGCACTACCCTTGGTCGCTGACCACGGATGAAGCGATTGAGCTAGCGCTTGCCTGCGAGCAAGCGGGGCGCGACGTTGAGGGTATCTCCCAGTCAGATGGTGCGTCACTCTCGAGTGGTGAAGGCGTGCGTGTGTATGCCAATAGCCACGGTTTTCTGGGCACCCAAAAAGGCAGTAGCCATTCGCTGTCGTGCATGCTGATCGCCCAGGATGCGAGCGGTATGCAGCGCGACTACGACTATACCTCTGCGCGTGATCCCAAGGCGTTGCGTGACCCTAGCGAGGTAGGGCGCGAAGCGGCTGCACGGACGCTTCGCAGGCTGGGTGCCCAGCGTCCGCCAACGGGTACCTTCCCGGTACTGTTTGACCCATCGCTCTCCAGTGGCTTGATCGGGCACTTGCTGGGCGGCTTGGCAGGCGGTGCGTTATATCGGCAGGCCTCGTTTTTGTGCGACCGGCTTGGTACGCCGCTGTTTCCTGATTGGTTCAGTTTGGAAGAGCGGCCAATGGAGATCGGTGCAACGGCCAGTTCGCCATTCGATGGCGAGGGGGTACAAACTCGTAATAATCGCTTTATCGATCAAGGCCGCATTGCCAGCTATATGCTCTCCTCCTATAGCGCTCGCCGGCTGGGGATGGAAACCACCGGTAATGCTGGCGGAGCGCGCAACGTGCGTTTAGCCGCGCCGCTGCAATCACGCGAAAGCTTGCTGCAAGAGATGGGGCGGGGTATCTGGGTAACCGAGTTGATGGGGCAGGGCGTGAACGGTGTTACCGGTGACTACTCCCGCGGCGCGGCAGGCTTTTGGGTCGAAAACGGAAAAGTGCAGTATCCGATCGAAGAGTTCACCATTGCTGGAAACCTGGAGCAGATGTTTGCCGGGTTGGTCGGTATTGGCGATGACACCGATACCCGCGGCAGTGTTCACACGGGTAGCTGGTTGATTGATGCGATGACGGTGGCGGGTAACTAATTCGTTCGAAGACGGCTACTGGTCTTCTTCGAAACGAGCATCGAACAGCGCTTGGATAGCATCAAGCGCCTGTTCGGCGTCATCGCCTTCGGCTTTGATGGTTAGCTCAGTGCCATAAGGGGCGGCAAGCATGAGCAGTGACATGATGTTAGCCGCGTCAGCGACCTGTTGCTGTTTATGGACACGAATGGTTGCCGTGAACTGTTGGCCGCATTTAACCAGTTTGGTTGCTGCGCGTGCATGTAAGCCACGTTGATTGGTCAGTGTAAGTATTCTTTCTGGCACCCTGGTTCCTTTTCGCCGAGTGGTGTCATTAATGAGTAGAAGCGCTTAAGACGTTGCCGATTGCTCGCCGGTGTGAGTAGTCGCAGGCGGAGCCGCTGGCTGTTCGCTTAATGTGTACTGCAAGCCTAACTCGCGATGACGCAGTTGAATCTCGCCCATGCTATGCACTAACCGCTCTGCTAACTGTTCAACCATATAAACCGAGCGGTGTTGTCCGCCCGTACAGCCAATCGCAATAGTCATGTAGCTACGTTGGCTATCTTGATAAGCGGGTAGCCAGCGCTCAAGCCAAGCCTGAATATCGTTACTCATGGCGTCTACGATGGGGTAGCCGCTCAAGAAGGCCACTATATTGGCATCGCGGCCTGTGAATTGGCGAAGCGTGGGATCCCAGTAAGGATTAGGCAGACAACGTACGTCGAAAACCAAATCAGCATCCAGCGGCACTCCACGCTTATAACCAAACGACTCCAGTGTCAGTGTGAGCTTGTCGCGCCGCTGATGGGCCACTTGGTCGGTAATCCGGCGGCGTAAATCGTGAACCGATAGCCGTGACGTATCGATCAATAAATCAGCCAGATCACGAATATCGTGTAGCGTCTCTTCTTCTTTATTGATGGCTTCTTCAAGTGTCATTTCGCTGTCGCGCGTGAGCGGGTGGCGACGGCGAGTGGCGGAGTAACGCTCGAGCAGTATGCGGGCGTCCGTGGTCAGATAGATCACTTGAAAATCAATCTTACGTTGCCTCAGCTCCTCTAACATAGAGGGCAGTCGCTCTAGCGCGCCAGGCAAGTTGCGCGCGTCGATGCTGACCGCTAAATGGGCGCGGTCGCCTTTGTCGCGCAGTTCATCCACCAACGAGCCCAGCAGCATGGCAGGAAGGTTATCAATCGCATAATAGCCAAGGTCCTCGAGCGCTTGTAAGGCGATAGATTTACCTGAACCAGAGCGGCCGCTAATGATCACAAGTTGCATAGAAGAGTCTCTCTTTGCTTTGATCAACAAGCTGCGTTGAGGGTGGTGAGTTTAAATTCCCCGCTACAAGGTACTGCAGGCCTTAGGCGATTACGGGGAACTTTGCTCACGAATTTTGGCGGTAAGTAACTCAAGTAACTCGCGCTGGCTGCCTGCTTTACGCAGCTGCTGGCGGGTGCCTGCATCGTTCATGATGGTGGCTACTTGCCCGAGCAGAGAGAGGTGTGTGTCATCCGCCTCTTCTGGCACCAATAATACGAATACCAAATCAACAGGATCACCGTCGATGGCATCAAAATCAATGGCTTCTGCGAGTTTTAAAAAACCAGCAATGGGGGCTGAGCAGTGGGGGCTACGCGCATGAGGGATCGCTACGCCGTTACCAATGCCGGTACTGCCCAAGCGCTCACGACCGATCAAGCGGCTGAACACTTCTTGGCTGTCCAGGCTGGGAATATTTTGGGCAATAAAGGTGCTGAAAAACTCCAGCACCCTTTTTTTGCTGCCCCCGGGAACGTCAAAAAGAACACGTTCCGGGGGGAGTATGGTTTCCAACGTCATTGAATTAACGCACGCCAGCGCCTTGGGCGCGGGCTTGTGCTTTTTCCTTATGTTTAACAAGTTGACGGTCAATTTTGTCCGCTAAGGCGTCAATCGCGGCGTACATATCACTGTCTAGGGCTTCGGCATGTAAGTCAGCCCCGGCTGCATGTAGCGTACAGGCGGCTTGTTGGCGCTCCTTCTCCACCGATAGGGTGACTTGCACCGTGGTTATATTGTCGTAATGGCGCTCTACACGTTCAAGCTTTTCGTTGACATAGTCACGCAAGGCGTCAGTCAGTTCTACGTGATGACCAGTGATATTAACTTGCATTGACGTACTCCTTATCCATCGGACTGTACTTCGATTGTAACCCTTTTTGCCGCATTGCAAAGCCCTTGTCGAGAGTTTCCCCTTAAACGCTGCGAGCACTAGCGTAAGCGGCGGCGTTCACTGGAAGAAGGGATGCCCATAGCTTCGCGATATTTTGCCACCGTACGGCGGGCTACCTGAATCCCCCCCTCGCCCAATAGCGTAACTAAACGGCTATCAGAAAGCGGCTTGCCGGGCGGTTCCTCTTGAATCAGCTTCTTAAGTCGGGCGCGAATCGCAGTGCTTGAGTGGCTGTCACCGTCCTGACCACTGACTTGGCTTGAGAAGAAGTACTTGAGCTCAAAAACGCCGCGAGGCGTATGAATAAATTTCTGTGTGGTCACTCGGGAAATCGTCGATTCATGCATTTCGACGGCTTCGGCGATATCGGCCAAGATAAGTGGTTTCATGGCTTCTTCGCCATGTTCCAAAAAGCCAATTTGTCGTGTGACGATTTCGCGGCCAACCCGCAGCAGGGTGTCGTTGCGGCTGGACAGGCTTTTGATCAGCCAGCGAGCTTCTTGCAGGTGCTCTTTCAAAAACTGGTTGTCTTGGCTTTTGTCTGCCCGTTTGATCAAGCTGGCGTAATCGGGCTGAATGCGCAGTCTTGGCAGGGCCTCGGGATTAAGCTCTAAATGCCAGCCTTCATGATCATGGCGTACGACGAGATCCGGCGTGACGTAGCTGTCGTCGGTGTCGCCGTAAGCGCTGCCGGGTCGGGGATCAAGACTGCGGATGAGCAAAATGACATCCGCCAGCTGATCGTCATCGAGCCCCAGGCGGCGTTTTAGCAGCCGCATGTCATCTTTACCCAGCGCTTCCAGAAACTGGCGCACGAGACGACGAGCGGGCACTAGAAGCGGCGTATCATCGGGCAGGGCAGCCAACTGCAGCATTAAGCATTCCCGCAAGTCGCGGGCAAATATTCCCGTGGGCTCGAACTGCTGGAGTTTAAGTAGAATGGTTTCTACTTCACGCTGGCTGAGTCCTTCGATTCCCTGATCGCGAAGCCCTTCACGGATGTCATTCAGCGGCTGGGTTAAGTAGCCATTGGCATCAAGGGCATCGATTAAGCTTTCCGCCACCAACTGCTCTCTGGCACCAAAATCGGTCATCGCAAGTTGCCACAACAAGTGCCCATGAAGGCTCTGCCCCGCCGCCTGACGCTCGAAGTCAGGGCCTTCACTGCTGCCGCTATGAGTGCCGACGTCTTGATAAGTGTCAGACCAGTCGCTATCGACCGATAATTCGGTGGGAATACTCTCTGACCACTCTTCCTCTTTAGGCTCGCTGACGGCCTGCTCGCTAAATTCATCTTCTTGTTCCAGCAGGGGGTTGGCATCCAGGGCCTGCTGAATTTCTTGACGGAGGTCCAGCGTTGAAAGCTGTAGCAGGGCAATCGCCTGCTGCAGCTGAGGCGTCATGGTTAGCTGTGTGCCGATACGCAGTTGGAGAGAAGCTTTCATGACCATCTGAGAACCACTCGTTAATCAGAATGCTCCACCCTAGTGTGAGTAGGGCCTGGGCGCAAGTGCAATAAGCATGCCATTGGTAGTAAAGTTGTTGTGGAGCACGATGTAGAGGCAAAAAATTTAGCGGCTAACATTGAGAGGAGGTAATCAACTCAGAGGCGAAAATCAGCGCCTAAATAAACGTCTCTCACTTTTTGGTTAGTCAGAATCGATTCGGTTGAGCCGCTGGCGATGATCTGCCCATCGCCCACGATGTAGGCGATATCGCAGATGTCGAGCGTTTCGCGCACGTTGTGGTCAGTGATAAGTACGCCAATATGACGCTGCTTAAGCGCCCGGATGATGGTTTTGATCTCGCCGACCGAAATGGGGTCAACGCCAGCAAACGGCTCATCCAATAATATAAAGGCGGGTTCCGTGGCTAGTGAACGAGCAATTTCTACTCGCCTGCGTTCGCCGCCTGAAAGGCTCATGCCCAGGTTGTCGCGAATATGCGTGATATGGAAGTCTTCTAACAGTGCCTCCAGGCGCTGCTCGCGATCGCTGCGGTTAAGCTCTTTGCGCGTTTCAAGTATCGCCATAATATTATCGGCGACCGATAATTTACGGAAAATCGACGCCTCTTGTGGCAGGTAGCCAATCCCCGCCGCTGCACGCTCATGCATGGGAGCGCGGGTGAGGTCTACCTCGTCGATGCCCACTTCGCCTGCATCGGATTTTACCAGCCCCACGATCATATAAAACGAGGTGGTTTTGCCCGCGCCATTGGGGCCGAGCAAGCCAACCACGCTGCCTTGGGAAATCTCTAAATTAATGTCTTTGACCACTCGGCGACGTTTATAGCTTTTGGCCAAGTGGTGGGCATACAAGGTTTTGATGGGCGCAGTTTCTGTAGTTGCCAAAGCGTGGCTCCCTATTGTTCGGGCTGAAGCGTCATGCGGATACGCTGGGGTTCGCTGCCGTCTACGTCAGAGCGCGCTTGAATCACTTCGCGGTCAATGAAATATTCAAGGCGACCGCCAGTAAAGGTATCTGCTTGTTGGATCAATTCGGCTTGGTCTATCAGCTCGACCCGACGCTCGGCGACATGATAAATAATGCGCCTTGCCCAGCCTTCCGTAGGACCTTCTTGCCCTTCGACCTGATGGCGCAAGTAGGCGCGTTCACCGGTCGAGGTGGCGCGGGAGAGCTCACCTGCCTCATTGCGTTCGATCTCTACACGATCGCCTCGTAACTGCATTTCACCTTGACGGATGTTGACATCGCCGGTGTAGACAGCGGTACCCGCGCGTTGATCAAGATCTAAACGATCGGCTTCGACTTCCACCGGGGCCTGACTGTTTTGGGCCAGGGCCGAGAGCGGCAGCGCTAAGGCAAATAGGGCAGTAGATAGCAGTGTTTTCATGGCGAATCCTGTTAGCGTTGCGTGGCCGGAGGGTGCGAGCCACGTACATTATCCGTTAGGCGAACTTGGCTTTCGTTAAGCCAAGCATCCATCCGCGACGCGCTCATTTGCTGGGGCGGCTGTTGCAGCAGCACCGGTGTTTCGCTCCACGCATGTTGGTTTAGTCCGTCATAGTGCAATAATTCAGTATCTAACTGCCAACCCTCATCCGGTGCGATCAGGCGGGCTGATCCTGACAACAGCAAGGCCTGGGTGGTCGTGTTAAGGGTGCCAACATCGGCGCTGGCCAGCCATTGGCGGTTTTCGCTGTCGTATAAAATGGCTTCGGGTTCTTCCGTCCAGGTTTCGCTTTGTTGCGGCGTATGGATCAGGCGCGGTGTTTTAAGCGCCTGTAATATTTTGCCATTATCGCCGAATAGGGTTATCTCAGCGTTTTCCAACACGTGGCCTGGTTCTTGAGCCTGCGCTTCGGGGTCGATAGTCATGTCTTGGGGCCCACGCGGGTCGAGCCAAACCAGCAAGGCGCCCAACGCCATTACCAGCCCGGCTAGCCAGACGCGTGTTTTAAACCGTTTAGTCATTACGTGCGGCCGTGCAGGTAAGTATCCAGCACTGAGCCCCAGTGCCCTTGCGACTCTAGCAGCGTGTCACAAATTTCACGCACTGCGCCGTGCCCGCCTAGGCGGTCGGTGATCCAGTCGGCGTGGGTGTGCATGTAATCTGGCGCATTGGGAACGGTGATGCCGATGCCGCAACGCTTGATGGACGCCAAGTCCGGTAGATCGTCACCGCAGTAGGCAACTTGCTCCAACTCAATATCGAGACGCTGGCAAAGCCCGCGCAACGTAGCGAGCTTGTCTTCGCAACCTTGGTGCACCAGATCAATGCCAAGCGAAGCCGCACGCTGGCTAACCATGGGGGAGTCGCGGCCGGTCACCAGCGCAACATGGATACCCACGCGCTTGAGTAGTTTCAGGCCATGACCATCTTGCGTATGAAAGGCTTTGATTTCGATGCCGTCGGCCTGGAAATAGAGGCGACCATCGGTGAGGACGCCGTCAACGTCCAGCGCCAGTAGGCGCACACGGCGGAGTCGATCAAGTAGCGCGACAGGTAGGGTCATAGAGCCTCCGTTATATTAATGGGTCAAGTGGATGATAAACGCTGCTGGTTTAAATGACGCCGCTGGTGAGCAAGTCATGCATATGGAGTGCCCCAATAGGGCGCTGTTGCTCATCGACTACCGCCAGCGCCGTAATGCGGCTCTCCTCCATAATGCGTACCGCCTCCGCTGCCAGCACGTCGGGGCCGATGCGCTTGCCAGGGCGCGTCATGACATCGTCAACGCAAATTTCGCGTAGATTATCGAACTGGTCCAGCGTGCGCCGCAGGTCTCCGTCGGTGTAGACCCCGGCGAGGCGGCCATCATTGTCTACCACACACGTAAAGCCTAGACCTTGCCGGGTAATTTCCAATAGCGCATCGCGCAGCGGGCTGCCCAGTGGCACTTGTGGCAGGCGCGCGCCGTCATGCATCAGGTCTCTTACGCGTAGCAGCAAGCGTTTGCCCAGGCTGCCGCCAGGATGAGAAAGCGCGAAATCTTCAGCGGTAAAACCGCGCGCTTCCAGCAACGCGACGGCCAGGGCATCGCCAAGCGCAAGGGCGGCCGTGGTAGAGCTGGTTGGGGCCAGGTCGAGCGGGCATGCTTCACGCTCGACGCCGCTGTTCAAGTGCGCATCGGCATGGGTGGCAAGCGTGGAAGTGGGGCGCCCTGTCATGCTGACAAGCGGTGTGCCCAGGCGTTTAAGCAGCGGTAAAAGCGCGGTGACCTCAGTGGTTTCACCCGAGTTTGACAGTGCCAAGACCACATCGGCGCGCGTAATCATGCCCAGATCACCATGGCTAGCTTCGCCGGGGTGAACAAAAAAAGCCGGGGTGCCGGTGCTGGCAAGGGTGGCCGCTAGCTTGCCGGCGATATGTCCTGATTTGCCCATGCCGGTGACGACCACTCGGCCTTGGCAAGCCAGGATGAGCTCGCAGGCGCGGTCGAAGCTTTCATCTAACTTGGCTTGCAGCCCGCCAATCGCTGCCTGCTCAATTTGCAGCGTACGCAGCGCGCTTTCGCGTAGTAGGCTGGGTGAGGCAAGTGGCTGGCGCATAGCGTTTTCTCTTAATCAATGAACAAATAAAAAGTGATAACCGCCAAGAATAACATTTTGCTACCGCGAATAGGCAGTAATTGGGGGCTTGGGCCGCGATGCTTACCTGCCTCGGCCAACGACTGGCTATTTATTCGCTTTCGCCTGCTGACCCGTTGCGATGCTTTAGCGTTCCATAATGCTTTGTAGCGTTATAGTACAATGTTTGATAATGTTTTAGAAACACTGTTTTATAACCGCGGTAGCAGCAAGATAGGGTATGATGGTTAGCCCAAGCTGCACCCCGTTAAGAGTCAATTGATCCATGACCGATGCGCCTTTTATTGAAATTGAAGACCTCTATTTTTCGCGGGGTGAGCACGAGATTTTCCGCGGCGTTAATATGACGATTCCACGCGGTAAGGTAACTGCCATCATGGGGCCGAGCGGTACCGGTAAAACCACCTTGCTTAAGCTCATTGGGGGGCAGTTGACCCCCGAGCGTGGTCGAATCGTAATCGATGGGCAGGATGTTCATCAGCTTTCCCGAAAGGCGTTATTTGCCCTGCGCAAGCGGATGGGAATGCTGTTCCAGAGTGGGGCGCTGTTTTCTGATTTAGATGTATTTGAAAATGTGGCTTTTCCGCTGCGCGTACATACCGATTTGCCCAATGCAATGGTGCGCGACCTGGTGCTGTTGAAGTTGCAGGCGGTTGGGCTGCGTGGGGCGCGCCTTTTGACGCCTGCGGAACTTTCGGGGGGCATGGCACGTCGGGTCGCGTTGGCCCGTGCGGTGGCGCTAGACCCGGAGCTGATTTTGTACGACGAACCTTTCGTAGGCCAGGATCCGATTTCAATGGGCGTGTTGGTGCAGTTGATCAAGCGCCTCAATCAAGCGTTGCAGTTGACCTCCGTGGTGGTCTCTCATGATATCAAGGAGACCCTGAGTATTGCCGACTACCTCTATTTGATCGCTGACGGTCAGGTGGTCGCCCACGGTACGCCGCAAACGCTAGACACTAACCAGGATCCACGGGTCAGCCAGTTTATCCATGGTGAGCCCGATGGCCCGGTCCCCTTTCACTATCCCGCCGAGGCGTTTTATCGCGATATTTTGGGCGAGCCACCGATGACAAAGACAGGCTAATGGCTTCAATGCAGGGTCAATACAGGGCAGGGACACATGCAGTCAAAATTTTCTAACGGCACCGCGCGCATTACCCGACTGGGGCGTCGAGGGTGCGATTTGCTGGAAGCATTAGGCCGAGCAGGCATATTTCTTTTTCAATCTGCCATTGGCGTGCCTTCCCGGGAAGGCTGGCGGTTGTGGCTGCAACAGATGCACTTTGTGGGTGTGCTTTCTCTCGCCATCGTGCTGGTGTCTGGGCTGTTTATCGGTATGGTGCTGGCACTTCAGGGTTATACCATACTGGTCGATTTCGGCGCTGAGCAGGCGCTTGGGCAGATGGTGGCGCTTTCGCTGTTGCGCGAGCTGGCGCCGGTCGTGGCCGCGCTGCTGTTTGCGGGGCGTGCGGGCTCGGCATTAACCGCTGAAATCGGCCTGATGAAAGCCACTGAGCAGCTGACTAGCATGGAAATGATCGGTGTTGATCCGTTGCGCCGCGTGGTGGCTCCAAGGCTTTGGGCAGGGTTCGTATCGCTTCCCCTGCTAACGGTGGGATTCAGCGTGGTGGGTATCTGGGGTGGCTATTTGGTGGGCGTCGAGTGGCTGGGTGTGTTTGAGGGCTCCTACTGGAGCAACATGCAGGCCAACGTGGCGTTCATCAACGATGTGGGTAACGGCATGATCAAAAGCGCCGTGTTTGCGCTGGTGGTGACCTGGATTGCCGTTTTTCAAGGCTATGATTTGGTGCCAACGTCGGAAGGAATATCGCGTGCTACGACGCGGACGGTGGTGTATTCGTCGCTTGCAGTTCTGGGGCTTGATTTTATGTTGACTGCCGTCATGTTTGGCGGCCTTTAATGGGTGGAGCAGGTTCATGAAACGCAGTAAAACCATGGAGTTCGGTGTTGGTCTGTTTATGATCGCTGGCATCTTGGGGCTGGTATTCCTCGGCTTGCGTGTTAGCGGACTCACGCTCTCTGCGCCCGCCCAGTCGTTTCAGCTGGAGGCCAATTTTGCCAACATCGGTGGTTTAAAGCCTCGTGCCCGGGTCACCATGGCCGGCGTGACGGTGGGGCGGGTAGAAGCGATTGAGCTAGACACGGAGTGGTACGATGCGCGCGTGGTGTTGAGTCTTGATAGTGAGCTTGAAGGTCAGCTTTCAAGAGACTCAATTGCCTCTATTCTCACGGCGGGTCTGTTAGGCGAGCAGTACATCGGTTTAAGTGTGGGCGGAGACCCGGAGATGCTGGAAGATGGCGATACGATTCGCGATACCCAGTCGGCCTTGGTGCTAGAAGAACTTATCCAGCAATTTGTGTCCAATATGGCAAGCAACTAACGCTGAAAACGAAGTATTCACCCTGTAAAGATAATGGGTAGGGAGATAACGATGATGAAGGGAGTAAATCTGATGCTAGGTCGTTGGCTTTTGATGGCATTGGTGGCGCTGGTAATGCCGCTGCATGCAGTGGCGCAGTCGCAGTCACCGGAAGACATGGTTCGCGACAATGTCGAATCGCTCATGGCAGACCTTGAAGGGCGCAAAGAGTATTACGCCAACAATTTGGGTGAGCTTGAGGCGCTGGTGGATAGTAATCTAGATCAGGTTGCAGACTTTCGTTATATCGGCGCCAGCGTGATGGGTAACTATTTCCGCAATGCGACGCCAGAACAGCGCAGTCGCTTTGCCGATGTGTTTCGCCAAACCCTGATTGATACTTATACCCGCGGTTTGGTGACGTTTGATTATGCTGAGCTGCGCGTACTGGATGCCCAGCAGGCACAGCGCTACGAAGATCAAGCCAGCGTTGCCATGGAAGTGGTGGCGAGTAACGGGCAAGTCTACCCGGTAAGCTATAGTCTGCGGTTATCAGACGGTGAGTGGCGCGTGGTCAATGTGATCGTCAACGGTATCAATCTGGGCCTGACGTTCCGTAACCAATTCGACCAGGCCATGCGCGATAACAACCGCGATTATGATGCGGTTATTGATGGCTGGTCCCCTGAAGTAGGCGTTGAAGAGCTCGAACAAGGGGGCGATGCGTGACGGTGCTGTTTTCTCGCCCCGGTGTTACCGTTGAGGCTGAAGACGCCCAGTTACAAATAGTGGGTGATGTGGATATCACCCTGGCGGCCGATTTGGCCGCCAGCGGCGTTACATGGCTAAAACACACCGAGCTAACCCTACTGACCTTGGATTTTAGCCAGGTGGAAAAAGCCAGTAGCGCGGCGATTAGCGTACTCTTTGAGTGGCTTCGCACGTGCAGGGAGCGCGGTATCCAGGTTCAGGCTATTCATTTTTCAGCCCCTTTACGCCGACTCGCCTCATTAGCCGAGCTTGATGCACTGATCGACCAGCCGTCAGCGACCTTGGCTGTTTAAGGCGGCGCCATCGCCAAGCGCGCTGCTTTTCTTTATTATGTCGGCCCTATTACGCTTATTAGTCACGACGACCCCAAAGGAGTTTTTTGCGCCATGCAACCCAACGAGGTAAAAGCACTGCTTGAATCCCGTATCGACGGATGCCAGTTCCATATCCAGGGTGAAGGCTGTAACTTTCAGGTGATTGCGGTTGGTGATGCCTTTGAAGGTCTCTCTCCGGTCAAACGTCAACAGCTTGTTTACGCTGCTCTTAGCGATGAGATCGCCTCTGGCGCGCTGCACGCCATTAGTATCAAAACGTTTACACCGGCGCAGTGGCAAACTGCACCGGAAAACGTCCAATAACGGTCTCTCCATGGATAAATTAATCATTACCGGCAATGGCTCGGTGGACGGTGAAGTGTGGGTGAGCGGTGCCAAAAACGCAGCGCTGCCTATTCTATGTGCCAGCTTGTTGGCCGATGGTCCCGTGGTGATCGGTAATTTGCCGCACTTGCAGGACATTACCACCACGCTGGAGCTGCTTGGCCGCATGGGCGTTGAACCGGTAATGGGCGAGAAACTGAGTATCCAGCTAGATGGTTCTCAGGTCACCCAGTGCCATGCGCCTTATGAGTTGGTCAAGAAGATGCGTGCCTCCATCCTAGTGCTGGGGCCGCTGCTTGCGCACTTTGGTAAAGCCGATGTGTCGTTGCCTGGCGGGTGTGCGATTGGTTCGCGGCCGGTGGATCTGCATATTCGTGGTTTAGAAGCCATGGGTGCGGAAATTCGCGTTGAAGCTGGGTATATACGCGCCCGGGTCGATGGTCGTTTGAAGGGCGCTACTATCTACTTCGATACCGTGACGGTGACCGGTACTGAAAACCTGCTGATGGCCGCGACCCTGGCGGAAGGCACGACTATTTTGGAAAACGCTGCCCGCGAGCCTGAAATCGTCGACTTGGCCGAGTGCTTGATTAAAATGGGCGCGCAGATCAGCGGTCACGGCACCGACACGATTACTATCGAAGGTGTTGAGACGTTGCATGGCTGCGAACACGACGTCATGCCTGACCGTATTGAAACGGGTACTTTCCTGGTGGCGGCTGCCATGACCGGTGGCCGAGTGAAGGTCAAACGTACTCGTGCCGATATTCTGGATGCGGTCATCGCCAAGTTAGAAGAGGCGGGCGCCGAGGTTACCAGTGGCGATGATTGGATTGCACTGGACATGCACGGCAAGCGGCCAAAGGCGGTCAATATTCGCACGGCACCTTACCCCGCTTTTCCAACCGATATGCAGGCGCAGTTCGTGGCGATGAATGCCGTCGCCGTGGGGCACTCGCGGGTGGTCGAAACCATCTTTGAGAACCGCTTTATGCACGTGCAAGAGCTTAACCGCATGGGCGCCAATATCGTGCTGGAAGGCAATACCGCTTTGATCGAAGGGGTCGAGAAGCTTTCCGGGGCGCCCGTCATGGCAACCGATCTTCGTGCTTCTGCGTCGCTGGTGATTGCAGCGATGATGGCCGAAGGCGAAACGCTGGTCGATCGTATCTATCACATTGACCGTGGCTACGAATGTATCGAAGAGAAATTGCAGCTGCTGGGTGCGCGTATTCGCCGTATTCCCGGCTAGTCCTGCGATCTCGCTCGCTTGCGACTAGCTGTGTGTGCGACTAGCTGCATTAATCCTGCCTGCTATTAACGACTGGCCTATACGATGAGTAAGCAACTGATTTTAGCCCTCTCGAAGGGCCGTATCCTGGAAGAGACGCTGCCTTTGCTGGCCGATGCGGGCATTACGCCCGCAGAAGATTTAAGCAAAAGTCGAAAGCTGCTTTTTGACACCAACTTGCCCGACGTGAAGCTGGTGATTATCCGTGCTACCGATGTCCCCACCTATGTGCAGCTAGGAGCTGCGGACGTCGGCATTGCTGGTAAAGACGTACTGCTCGAGCACGGCGCTGAAGGGCTCTACGAACCGCTGGATTTGGAAATTGCTCGCTGCAAGTTGATGACGGCGGGCGTGACCGGCCAGTTGCCTGCGCGTGCCCGGCGACGGGTAGCCACCAAGTTTGTGAATGTGGCCCGGCGTTACTACGCCGAGCAGGGTATCCAGGCCGAAGTGATCAAGCTTTATGGCGCCATGGAGCTGGCGCCTCTCATGAACCTGGCGGACGAAATTGTCGATATTGTGGATACCGGCAATACACTGCGGGCAAATGGCATGGAGCCGCGTGAGCTAATTGCGCATATCAGTACCCGGTTGGTGGTCAATAAAGCAGCCATGACCATGAAGCATGAGCGTATTAAGCCGTTACTGGCCCGCCTGGATAGTGCGGTTAAACAGCGTCAGGCACAGCTTGCCGAAGGATAGAAGGTGACCCATGAGCGATCCCAAAAGCGAACCACGTAATGCCACTGTTTCACGCTTATCGACTGGCGATGCAGATTTTCATGATCAGCTTGATGCGCTGTTAGATTGGGAGGGGGTGTCGGACAAGGCGGTTCAGGCGCGCGTCGAAGAAATTCTGGCCAGTGTCAAACAGCGCGGCGACGCCGCCGTGATTGAGGCTACCAACCGCTTTGATCGTCTTGCGGTTACCTCCATGGACGAGCTGCGGCTGACGCCCGAGCAGCTTAAGCAGGCGTTTGATCACTTGCCTGCTGAACAGCGTGAAGCGCTCTCCAGCGCCGCTGAGCGCATTAAGCGCTACCACGAGCGTCAAAAGCCCAGCTCCTGGCAGTATGAAGAGGCGGACGGTACGGTGCTGGGGCAGAAAGTCACGCCACTGGACCGCGCAGGTATATACGTGCCCGGCGGTAAGGCGGCCTATCCTTCGTCGGTGCTGATGAACGCGATTCCTGCCCATGTGGCCGGTGTGCGCGAAATCGTCATGGTCGTACCTACGCCCGACGGCGTTCTCAACGAACTCGTGTTGGCCGCTGCTCACTTGGCGGGTGTCGATTATGTTTTCACCATTGGCGGCGCTCAGGCGGTGGCAGCCCTGGCGTATGGCACTGAAAGCGTACCCCGTGTCGACAAGATCGTGGGTCCCGGCAACATTTATGTGGCAACGGCTAAGCGCGCGGTGTTTGGACAGGTGGGCATCGATATGATCGCGGGTCCTTCGGAAATAATGGTGGTTTCCGATGGGCAAACCGATCCCGACTGGCTCGCCATGGATCTTTTCTCGCAGGCTGAACACGATGAAGATGCCCAGGCTATCTTGGTCAGTTGGGACGCCGCCCATTTGGAAGCCGTCGAGGCCGCCATTGAACGACTGCTACCCACGCTAGAGCGCGAAGCCATTGTGCGGGAATCGTTGCGTCGCCGTGGAGCGTTGATCCAGTGCAGCGATGCCCAAGAAGCGCTGACGTTGATCAATCGTATTGCCCCCGAGCATTTGGAGCTTTCGGTCGCTGCGCCAGAAACGTGGCTGGATGATATCCGTCATGCGGGGGCGATCTTTATGGGCCGTTATACCGCAGAAGCGTTGGGCGATTACTGTGCAGGCCCCAATCACGTGCTGCCTACCTCTGGCACTGCGCGCTTCTCGTCACCCTTAGGCGTTTACGATTTCCAGAAGCGCTCGTCAATTATTCATTGCTCTGCCGACGGTGCTTCTGAGCTGGGTAAAATCGCCTCGGTACTGGCGCGGGGCGAATCATTGACTGCCCATGCCCGCTCGGCTGAGTACCGCATTCGCGATTGATTTGCGCTGCCCGCGCCAATGCGCTCATGCTTCATTGTGAGTCGCGTTGGCCGGGTGTCTCTTCGTTGATTGGAATGGCGGGAAGCGGGCGCTCACCCACTTCAAGCGTCATCTCCATGCGCTCCCCGCTGCGCACTATGGTGAGCGGTAGAGAGGTTCCAGGCTGGATGGATGCAATCTCACTCATCGTCGAACGCGCGTCTAAAATAGGTTGCCCGTCGACGGAGAGAAGCACATCGCCCGGCTCCAGCCCGGCCTGCGCTGCGGGGCCTCCACTGACAACACCAGCAACGATGACGCCTTGAGGCGTTTGCAGCCCAAAAGAAGCCGCCAATTCGCGTGACAGCGCTTGTGCTTCAATGCCCAGCCAGCCGCGAATCACTCGTCCTTGGGTGACCAGCTCATCTAAAATGCTATGAGCAAGGTTGGCGGGGATCGCAAACCCTATCCCTTGCGAACCCCCTGAGCGTGAGAAGATGGCGGTATTAATACCGACCAAGGCGCCGTCAGGGTTGATCAGCGCGCCGCCAGAATTACCTGGATTGATGGCAGCATCGGTTTGAATGAAGTCTTCATAGGCGTTGAGCCCAAGGTGGTTGCGCCCCGTCGCGCTTATAATGCCCATGGTGACTGTCTGGCCCACGCCGAAGGGGTTGCCAATGGCAAGCGCGACATCGCCGACGGCAACGTCAGCCGAGTCGGTCAATTCGATCACCGGTAAATCATCAAGATCGATCCTCAGCACCGCTAAATCACTTTCAGGGTCGGTGCCAATTACTTGCGCTAGTGTTTCGCGCCCATCTCGTAACGCCACCTGTATTTCATCTGCTCCGTTGATCACATGATGATTGGTTAATACGTAGCCATCTTCACTGACAATGACACCGGAACCTAAGCTGGAGAGCATCCGCTGATGCGTGGTGGCGTCATCACCCCGGCTATCAAAAAATTGCTGAAAAAAGGGATCCGACATCAGCGGGTGTTGGTCACGCTCCACAATGCGTGACGAGTAAATGTTAACCACGGCTGGCGCGGCTTGTTCGACAGCTCTTGAGTAGCTCACCGGGCCTTCATCGCGGGAGAGCGGAGCGGCTTGGTGTATTTCAGGGGCAGGGCGATTAGGATTGGGTTCCACCACTGCCGGAGCCGTAGAAACCACCGGGGCGGTAGGTTGAGGCGCGGTGGGCGGTGAGTCGGCGCTAAAGGGGTTAGGGAGCTGCTCGGGAAGGGCAAACAAGATCACTACAGCGAGCAGTACGCCAGTAATAACGGGCCAAAGGTAAGGCAGCACATAGCGGCGCATGTCATGAATTCCTTTACGGGTCTGCCTCGCTGTTCGCGATAAAAAGCAGCGAGTTTTACAATGGACTCATGGTAACACTTTCTAAAGGCTTTTGAGGTCCGTCGTGGCGACGACGGATGTCCATTGAGTTCAGTTAAACCAACAAAGGGACGCTTTATGATTCATCGGGATCAATTGGTAGCCGCCTGCGATCATCAACTGCGTGCGGGCCAGTTTAAAGATTTTACTATCAACGGTTTGCAGGTGGCGGGAAGTGAGCAGGTCAAGCGCGTGATGACCGGGGTGACTGCCTGTCAGGCGTTATTGGATGAGGCCGTTGCGTGGCAGGCAGATATGGTGCTGGTGCACCACGGCTATTTTTGGAAAAACGAGCCCGTTGCGATTACCGGCATGAAGCAGAAGCGAATTAAAACATTGCTGGATAATGATATTAGCTTGCTGGCATATCATCTGCCGCTGGATGCGCATGCCGAGATGGGCAACAACGCTGAGCTGGCCAGACGGCTGGGCTGGAAAGTGGAGGGTTGTCTGGACGGTGAGCTGGGGGAGGGGCTGTTGTGGTCGGGACGTTTAGCCCAGCCGCTCTCGGTCAACGCTTTAGGCGCGCAAATAGCGCATACTTTACAGCGCCAGCCGTTGATCATCGAGGCGCCTCAGGTAGGCGATATCGAACGCGTTGCGTGGTGTACGGGCGGCGCGCAAGACATGATTACGGCAGCCTTCGAGTCAGGGGCGCAGGTGTTCGTGTCGGGCGAAATATCAGAACGAACCACGCATTTGGCTCGCGAAATGGGGATTCACTATATTGCTGCGGGTCATCACGCCACCGAGCGCTATGGTGTTCAAGCGCTGGGAGAGTGGTTAAGCGATGAGTACGACGTTGAGCATCGCTTTGTCGATATTGATAATCCCGCCTAATGAAATGGCCCCGTTACGCCATTGAGTAATGCGATGGCAGTGATCGGGGCCAGATGAGTCAGTGTTTATCGAAGCCAGCGCTTGTCGAAATCATCACTTATCGTAAACAGTGCTTAGCGATGTCAGTAGCGCGGTGGTTGAGGGGGTGTTGCTTGATGATTTTTCAAGCCAAAATCTTCTGACAGCGTGCCGCCTTTACCATCAGCGTAGTCGCGCGGTGTTGCAGGGAGTGTCGTGTCACTCTGCGTTTGCTGGCCAGACTTGGACGCGATGCCCGAAAGGTCCAGATTTTGCTGAATGGACGCATCGCGAATATCCCATTCTGCAGCATCTTCTTTCAGCTGAAGCTCTAGCTGGTTAGCCTCGTCGCGAATATTGCTTAGCCGTTGATAAATTCCTGTCAAATGGCTGCCCACGCTATTTTTCATCTCAGCAATTTGATGTTCGCGTTCGAGTAGCTTTTGACGCATGGAGGCAGCCTCACGCTGGCTTTTGCTGAACAGGCGATAACTGCCCAATCCAACGATTAAACCGACGATAAAACCGATAATGGCAAAGGTTAATGGTGAGCTTGCGTCCACAGTGTTCTCCCTGGCGCCTTGAATATAACCACAGGCTGCATTAGCCAGCGGCTTTTGAATTAAACAGGCTGCCATTATAGGCGTCACTCAGCCGGTTGGGTCAATCCACTCATGCGCTTAGACGCCTCTACGGGTATAATCGCAGTCATCTTAGTGTTGCCAGTCGTTGCACTGGCGGCGGCTTTACATGCTGTGGGAGGCGATTGCATGTCATCAACATCGGCGGAGAGGGCAATGTCCAAAACACGCCCCGCATCGCCTATTGAGCGCTATCGCGCAGATTTAGAGCGTGAGGATTTTCAATATGATGCGGCACAAGAGCAAGCCGTTACGCATCTCCAGCGACTTTATGAAGAGCTAGTCGCTGCACCAACGACCGTGCCGAAAACGTTGGTCGCCCATAAAGGGTTGAAGGCCAAAATGGCAGGCTTGATGGGCAAAAAGTCATCCTCTGCAGACAAGCCCGTGTTGCCTCAGGTGAAGGGGCTCTATTTTTGGGGTGGGGTGGGGCGCGGGAAAACCTATTTAGTCGATACGTTTTATGAGTCGCTTCCTTTTCCCGACAAAATGCGCACACACTTTCATCGCTTTATGCAGCGCGTCCATAACGAGTTGACGCACTATAAGGGTGAAAAGAATCCGCTCACGCTGATAGCAAGTAAATTTGCCAATGAGGCGCGCGTGATTTGCTTTGACGAGTTTTTTGTCAAAGATATTACCGATGCGATGATACTGGCTAACCTACTTGAAGCCCTCTTCGAGCGGGGCGTGGTGCTGGTGGCGACCTCCAATATTGTGCCTGATGATCTTTATAAAGATGGCTTACAACGCGCACGCTTTCTGCCCGCCATCGAGCTTGTTAAGCGCCACTGCAACGTAGTAAACGTCGATTCTGGTGTTGATTACCGGCTGCGTGCACTTGAGAGAACGGCCATTTTTCACTCGCCCCTTGATGAGTCGGCTGAGCGTGAGCTTTCCCGTAGCTTCCGAGAAATTGCGGGTCAAGAGGGTGAGGCAGAGGCCTCGCTGGAGATTAACCATCGGGTACTGAAAGCCCGCCGTTTGCATGATGATGTTGCCTGGTTTGAGTTTAGCGAGCTATGCGATGGGCCGCGCAGTCAAAACGACTATATTGAGCTGGCCAGAGAGTTCCATACCGTGCTGGTTTCCAATGTTATACAGATGAATGCCAAGCAGGACGATCAGGCACGACGGTTCATCAATATGGTGGATGAATTTTATGACCGGGGCGTAAAACTTCTGATGTCTTCGGAAGTGCGCATCGAACAACTTTACAGCGATGGCAAGCTGACGTTTGAGTTTGAGCGTACCCTTTCTCGCTTGCAGGAAATGCAGTCAAGGGAGTATCTGGCGTTGGCGCACAAGCCTTAAAAATTGAGGGCGTCGTAGGTCAAGTAAAAAAGTCACGAGACGGCTTAACTTGTCGCTATCCTTACTGTAGAATGCCGCCTCGCTACATGTTGCTGGCGTTTGCTTGCAACCAAAAAGAATAGGGATGGTGCTTCGCCGTATAACGGTGTGAGTCACCCAATACATTTAATCTGGTGATTTTATCCATGAAGACGTTCAGTGCTAAGCCGCAGTCCGTCCAGCGCGACTGGTATGTTGTCGACGCTAAGGACAAAACGCTCGGTCGCCTGGCCACCGAGATTGCTCGTCGCCTACGCGGCAAGCATAAGCCCGAATTTACCCCTCACGTTGATACTGGCGATTACATCGTTGTGATCAACGCAGAGAAAGTCCACGTAACCGGCAACAAGGCGAAGGCTAAAACCTACTACCGCCACACTGGTTACCCGGGCGGTCTGCGCTCTATGACATTCGACAAGATGCTTGATCATGCGCCTGAGCGCATCATCGAGTCTGCCGTTAAAGGCATGTTGCCGAAAGGTCCTTTGGGTCGCGCCATGTACACGAAATTAAAAGTGTACGCCGGTGCCGAGCATCCGCATGCTGCCCAACAGCCGCTTGAACTAGACATCTGAGGAAATCTTCGCCATGACACAGCAGTATTACGGTACCGGGCGCCGCAAGACTTCCACCGCTCGCGTGTTTATGAAGCCAGGCTCTGGCAAAATCACTGTCAACAACCAAGACCTAGACCTCTATTTTGGTCGCGTTACCGGTCGTATGGTCGTTCGTCAGCCGCTTGAATTGACTGAAACGCTAAGCCAGTTCGACATTTTTGTCACTGTCGCTGGTGGCGGTGGTTCTTCTCAAGCAGGTGCTATTCGTCACGGCATTACGCGTGCCCTGATGAACTACAATGAAGATCTGCGTCCTTCGCTGCGTGCCGCTGGTTACGTAACGCGTGATGCACGTCAAGTAGAGCGTAAGAAAGTCGGCCTGCGCAAAGCACGTCGTCGTCCGCAGTTCTCCAAGCGTTAATTCTTTACGCTATGCGGCAAAACGCCCAGGTCATCGACCTGGGCGTTTTTTATTGGAATATCAAAAAATTATATTGCTCGTACCACTATGGTCACGGGCGGTTGTTCTTGTGCACAGCGCTTTGTTTTTTTACCATAGAGCGTATTTAATATTCGTCGCCGCAAGACGCCTTTGCGGCGGAACGGGTAAGCTGATGGGAGAAACCTGAAATGGCAGATAACGGCGTAAACAAAGGCCGACGCCGTTTCCTCGTAGGCGCCACCTCCGTTGTAGGGGCGGTAGGTGCTGTCGGGGTTGCGGTCCCCTTTGTGGCTTCTTGGCAGCCTAGTGCCAGGGCAAGAGCGGCGGGTGCTCCCGTTCAGGCTGATATATCAAGGCTTGAACCTGGGCAGCGTATGACCGTTGAGTGGCGCGGTCGTCCTATATGGATTATTAACCGTACCCCGGAGATGATCGAGCGCACAGAGTCGTTAGGTGATGACCAGTTGGCCGATCCTAATTCGGAAGTGCCGCAGCAACCTGCCTATATCGAGGGTGGGTTACGCTCTATCAAGCCCGAAATAGGCGTCCTGATCGGTATCTGTACCCATTTGGGGTGTTCTCCGCTTTTCAGGCCTGAGCCCGATGCTGAAGGCGTAGGCGTTGAAAATTGGCCTGGTGGTTTCTTCTGTCCTTGCCATGGTTCTCGGTTTGATCTGGCCGGCCGTGTGTTTAGCAACGTGCCTGCCCCGATTAATCTCGAGGTTCCACCCTATCGCTTTGAGAATGATGACGTCATTGTCATTGGCGAAGATGAGGAGAGTGCCTAATGGGTAATCCGAATAGAGCCAAGGCGGAAAAGGGCATCATGCGGTGGGTGGACGACCGCTTCCCTGCGACCCAGATGTGGCAGGAGCACCTCTCCAAATATTATGCGCCCAAGAACTTCAACTTCTGGTATTTCTTTGGCTCACTAGCGCTACTGGCGCTGGTTAACCAGATCCTGACCGGGGTTTGGCTGACCATGAGCTTTAATCCCTCAGCGGAAGGTGCATTCGATTCTGTCGAATACATCATGCGAGACGTCGAGTGGGGCTGGCTGATTCGCTATATGCACACCACGGGTGCCTCAGCTTTCTTTCTCGTCGTTTATCTGCATATGTTCCGTGGCCTTTTATATGGTTCGTACAAAGCCCCGCGTGAGCTGGTGTGGGTGTTTGGTATGACCATTTATCTGGTACTGATGGCAGAAGCCTTCATGGGCTATCTGTTGCCTTGGGGTCAGATGTCCTATTGGGGCGCCCAGGTCATCATTTCGCTGTTCTCTGCTATTCCCGGTATCGGCCCTGACTTAGCGCAGTGGGTGCGTGGTGACTTCCTGATTTCAGGTATTACCCTCAACCGCTTCTTTGCGCTGCACGTCGTGGCTCTGCCTATCGTTATTTTGGCACTCGTGGTGCTGCATATCATTGCCTTGCATGAAGTGGGTTCTAACAACCCAGACGGTATTGATATCAAACAGAAAAAAGATGAAGCCGGGATTCCGTTGGATGGTATTCCTTTCCATCCTTATTACACGGTTAAAGACCTTGTTGGCGTCGCAGTGTTCCTGTTTGTGTTCTGTGTGGTGGTGTTCTACTTCCCCGAGGGTGGCGGCTACTTTATTGAGAAGCCTAACTTTGATCCGGCGAATCCGCTGCAAACGCCTGATCACATCGCCCCCGTTTGGTACATGACGCCGTTCTACGCCATTCTGCGTGCGATTACTTTCTCGGTATTTGGCTTAGATGCTAAATTCCTAGGGGTTATCTTCATGGGAGCGGCGATTGCAATACTGTTTGTGTTGCCTTGGCTTGACCGCAGCCCTGTACGCTCAATGCGTTACAAAGGCTGGATCTCCAAAGTCATGCTGCTGCTGTTTGCCATCAGCTTCGTTATTCTCGGTGTTTTAGGTGTATTGCCATCAACTACTGGGCGAACCATTCTGGCGCAAACATGCACCGTGATTTATTTCGCCTTCTTTGTCTTGATGCCGTTCTATACCAAGCTGGAGAAGACTAAACCCGTTCCGGAAAGGGTGACTGGCTAATGAAAAAGTATCTATTTGGACTCCTTTTCGCCTTAGTGCCAGTAACCGCGATGGCTGCAGGTGGTGCGAGCGTGCCGCACTCAATGGATCCTGATCTGCATGATAAGGCCTCGCTGCAAAATGGCATGAAGCTCTATGTCAACTACTGCATGGGCTGTCATTCGCTTCAGTACCAGCGCTTTTCTCGTGCGGCGGAGGATTTGAACATTCCTCAGGATCTGATCGAGGAAAATCTGATTTTCTCACCAGATCTGGCCTACAACGACCAGATGCATAACGCCATGGACAGTGGTGATGCGGAAGGTTGGTTTGGTGCGCCGCCGCCCGACCTATCGCTGAAGACGCGAGTGCGCGGCACTGACTGGATCTACTCCTATCTGCTCGGTTTTTATAAAGATCCGAGCCGCCCGACCGGCGTTAACAACACGGTATTCGACTTAGTAGCAATGCCTAACGTGTTGGAACCACTGCAGGGTGTGCAAGAGCTGGTGTGTGCTGAAACAGATCATCCGGTAGAGGGGCAAGAGCCGGATGCGCTGTCAGGCAAATATCAGTCTTGTGACGTGCTGCAAGTGACGGAGCCAGGTCAGCTTGAGCCAGCTGAATTCGAGGAAGCAATGTATGACCTTACTAACTTCCTTGCTTATGTAGGCGAGCCCTCTAAGCTTCAGGCCCAGGCGCTGGCACCTAAGGTGCTGATCTTTATTTTCATCTTTGGTGTGATTGCTTACCTGCTCAAGCGTGAGTACTGGCGAGATATCCACTAATTAGTTGTAGCTGATCGTCAGTAGGGCGCACGGCGTAAGCCGTGCGCTTTTTGCTTGTTAGCCTAGCAATAAAGCAAAGCAAGCTAGCTTCCCCTAAGGGTGTGCTGGCGTGTTATTATCCAAGATTGTTTTGAAGTGAGGATGCTTTCATGGGTGTTGTGGCCAAGCGGTCGTCGATGATCTTTTACTCGGGTAGTGATGATCATTTTAGTCATCGTGTGCGCATTGTGCTGGCCGAGAAAGGGGTCGCCGTTGATATCGTCGATGTTCTCGATGAAAAACCACCAGAAGAACTGGCAGACCTCAATCCGTACAACAGTGTGCCGACGCTGTTAGATCGTGACTTGGTGCTTTATGAGTCCAAAGTCATGATGGAGTATCTGGATGAGCGTTTCCCTCATCCTCCACTGCTGCCTGTTTATCCGGTAGCGCGTGCGCAAAGTCGTCTATGGATGCACCGCATCGAGCGTGAATGGTGCCCGATGGTGGATCAAATTCGTAGCGGCGGGAAAAAAGAAGCAGATAAAGCGCGTAAAGAATTGCGTGAAAGCTTAATTGGTATCTCGCCAATTTTTGAAGACATGCCTTATTTTATGAGCGAAGAGTTTACGCTGGTCGATTGCTGCTTAGCCCCTGTATTGTGGCGTTTGCCGGAGTTGAATATCGAACTGCCAGAAAAACAGGTTAAGCCGTTGCTGGCATATATGTCGCGTGTATTTGAGCGAGAAGCGTTTAAGGCATCTTTAAGTGAGCGTGAAAAAGAGATGCGCGCTTGAACTCATTCGGTTCCCTTTGGCTGGTTAGCGGCAGGGAGCCTTACTTGTAAGGAGGAGGGAGTCTAGATGAAATCGAGTCGCCCCTATCTCGCCCGAGCGCTCTATGAGTGGTTGCTAGATAATGAGCTAACGCCTTATTTGGTGGTGGATGCTACCTTGCCAGGCGTGGAAGTGCCCCGCCAGTTCGTTCAGAACGGACAGATCGTGTTGAACGTGGCGCCGACTGCCGTGCGTGATCTATTTATGGAGAACCAGGCGATAGGCTTCAATGCGCGTTTTGGCGGACAGCCCATGCAGGTGATGATACCTACACCTGCTTTGATTGCGATCTATGCACGCGAAAACGGTGCAGGCATGGTCTTTGGCCATGAGCCTGAACTGGGCGAAGGCGCTGAATCTTTTGGAGATATCGAAGAAGAGGAAAAAGCCTCAAGTAAGCCTGAACTTTCGATCACTGAGCCGGTGAGCGAAGAAGCGGGTACGCACTCTTCCAGCGAAGCCTCAGAAGATGAAGGCCAAGGCAAAGAAAAGAAGAAGCCTACGCTACGAGTGGTGAAGTAATAGCTCTTAGTTAGCTGCTGCGGTATTGAACAAAAAGCCTCGCTTAAATCAAGCGAGGCTTTTTTCATTCATCGGGTGGTTATGTATCGTGTCGTGGCAAGACGAAGGGATTAATCAAGGTAATCAAACACCTTAACAATGCGCTGAACGCCGCCAACGGCGGAAGCCGCATTGACGATCCTGTCGGCCTCTTCACGGGTAACGCGACCCATCAAATACACGCTGGCATTTTCAGTGGTGACTTTGATTTTAGAGGAGTCGATGCGGTCATTGGTTGCCAAGTGGCTAATGACATTGGTGGTTAGCCATGTGTCGGTTAGGCGTTGGCTTGCCGGTAAGCGGGCAGCGATGATGAGTTCGTTATGTACTTCGTTGACGCCACGTAAATTGCTGGTCACCTCGCCTGCCATCGCGCGAAGCTCTTCGCTAGGCACTTGTCCCACCAAAAGCACAACGCCATCAAACGCATGGGCACGAATACGCGCATCGCCCAATCGTGCGTCGGCACGCTCGAGCGCGTCGTCGACTTCACGCTCTATAGTGGCATCAATGGCTTCAACGTCATCACTACGCTGAGCGTAATTCGATTGATTGGAAGCCGAGTTGTTGGCACAGCCGCTGATAAACAGAACCGCGCACAGCGCAGCAGCAATAAAACCACGAGAGGGTAGACGTTGGGTCATCGGTATGACTCCTTGATGCTCAGTAGCAGTGGAGAGTTAGTGAAAGCTATCGTTCTTGTTAGCGCTCGGATCGGGACATCTGATCGTTAAGCGCTGCCAAACAGCTGTTCGTCGATAAGATCACATAAGCAGTGAATTACTAAAAGATGCACCTCTTGAATGCGTGCCGTTGATGTGGCAGGCACGCGAATTTCGCAATCGTCTTGACCAAGCAGGGAGGCCATGTCGCCGCCATCGCGGCCCGTTAGGGCTACAACCGTCATATCGCGATCATGTGCTGCCTGAATGGCCTGCACGATATTGCCTGAGTTGCCGCTTGTGGAGATGGCCAAAAGCACATCGCCCGGCTGACCAAGGGCGCGGATCTGCTTTGAAAACACTTCATTATAGCTATAGTCATTAGCAATTGAGGTGAGCGTCGAGGTATCCGTCGTCAGGGCTAATGCGGGTAGGCTTGGGCGTTCGCGTTCAAAGCGGTTGAGCAATTCAGACGAGAAGTGCTGGCTGTCTCCCGCGCTGCCGCCATTGCCGCAGGTAAGTATTTTTCCTTCGCTAACAAGGCACTGCACCATCATTTGGCTTGCCACTTCGATAAAGGGTGGAAGCACCTCGCTAGCATACGTTTTGGTATCGATGCTGTCGTTGAAGTGGCCAAGTATACGAGATTGAAAGTCCATCAGGGCTTCCTGGTTATAGAGTCAAAAGGCATCAAAAGCAGCTTTCACCCAGTGATAGTCAAGGTCGGGCGGCTTGCCGATGATCCCCAGGATATCAAACCGGCATGGCGATGAAAGCCCGCCGCGGGCGATATATAGCTTGGCCGCACGCACTAATCGCTGCTGCTTCTGATAGGTAATCGTTTCCAGTGGATGTCCATAGCGGGCGGTCGTGCGATGTTTGACTTCGACAAAGACGAGAATATCGCCATCTCGCATGACCAAGTCAAGCTCACCGCCTTTCACGTAATGGTTCTGCGTGACTAGCGTGAGCCCTTGCTGGCACAGCCATTGAGCCGCAATCTGCTCAATAGCTGTGCCACGGGCACGAGCGGTATGCGCGTTATTCGCCACTTTCTTCCAAGCTAGGGATTAAAATAGGCGAGGGGACACCGTTTTGGAATTTGGCCCATGGCAGCTCACGGTGAATACGGCCATCGTCGCTTAAGTAAAGCTGTCCGGTACTGCCGTTTAAGCCATTCAGTGCGTCAAGATTAGAGAAGCGAACGGCCAGCTCGTAAGCATCAACGCCCATTGCCATTAGGCGAAACATCGACGCATCTGACTCATCGCGCAGGCTCTGGTAAGTCGAAGCAAAGGGAAGGGCTTCTTCGCCACCGACTGCCGCATCTGGAATTTGCCAGGGAATATCGATAAACATCACGTCGTTCAGGTCCTGGTCAAGGCGCGTTTGTAAGCGACCTTCGTGCAGGTGAGACGTAGCATAGATCGGTAGGTTGGGGGCGTAATAGTAATCCATGGTGGGGGGAACTTGGCGGGCATACTCCGGTAATGCCAGCAAGAAGAGGGCGTCAATATTGTTTAGGCGGGCGCGCTCTCCGCTGACATTAAGCGCAGTTTGAACCGCGTTAGAAACTGAATTATTAGGGTTATAACGCACGGCATTGGTGACTTCGCCGCCTTGGCTATGCCACTCATTCCAAAAGGCCTCGCCAACACGACGGCCCCAATCATTATCAGGCACCATCATCGACATCTGCCGATGGCCATCCTGCCAAGCGCGTCGCGCGGCTTGGCGGGCTTCATCTTCAGCCGAGAGGCCGTACTGAAATAGCCGCTGCGCTTGATTGTTGTCGCCACTGCCGTAGTTGAGCGCTAAGGTCGGTAAGGGGACGCTGTCGCGCTGTTCTAGCTGGGTGACTTGGTCTTTGTCTAGCGGACCAATAACGAGCTGCGCATTCATCTGCTGGGCGCGATCATAAAGTTCATCGAGCGAGTAGCGTGATGCGTCAAGAAAGCTGAGTTCCACGTTGCCACCTTGGACATCATGATGCTGACGCATGGCGGTGGCGATGGTGTTCGCAACGGTGCTAAGCGGGCCGGACTCAGGCAGTGCCACCACGATGCGGCGGATATCCTGCCCTTCGAGCTCTGGCAGTGCGACCGTCACCGCACCCGGCTGATCAAGCGCTTCGCGCGCCCAGCGCTCACGCTCTTGCAGGGTTTGCTGCTGGTTGGCCTGCATGGGTAATTCATCGTCAAGGACTTGCGCTGCGCGGAGCACGGCCCGCGGCTCGTCAAGGGCGCGAGCTAGCTCTGAAAACAGTAGCGCCCAACGCACGCGGTCGGCGTCTGATAAGAGCCCCTCGTCAATGCTATCGGCCGTCTCAAATGCGCTGTCGCGTTCACCCTGCTTCGCTAAAATATTGGCCGCTTCCAGGCGCGTTTTGGCTGCCTGCTCGGGCGCTTGCTGTTCCGCTTGGCTGAGTAACTGGCCTGGGTCTTCAGCAGGCACGCGGTCTACCACGCTAGGCGGCTGCATCGCACAGCCCGCAACGAGAAATGCCACAAGGGCGGCGGCGAGTAAGCCACGTAATGACTGTTTCATGTATCCTTCCTTAAGTTTCCATTTGCGCTGTCGCTGCTCGCCAGCATTTGCCGAGGCTACGGCATAAGCATAGCGCACCGGTAGAGCAAGCCATCAACGAATCGAGAGTCCTCAACGAATTGAGAGGCATTAACGAATTGAAAGTCATCAACGAATTGAGAGTCAACAATGCCAGACCATAACCCGGGTACATTGTACGTGGTTGCTACGCCAATTGGGAATTTGGACGACCTAACCGCGCGCGCTATTCGCGTGCTGGGCCAAGTGACCCGCATTGCAGCAGAAGATACACGCCACAGTGGGCGCCTGCTAACGCATTTGGGGCTCAATAAACCCATGCTCTCGCTGCATGAACACAATGAAGCCCGTCGGGTCGAGACGCTGGATGGGTATCTTGCCGCCGGCGAAGATATCGCCTTGATCAGTGATGCGGGCACGCCGCTAATCAGTGATCCCGGCTTTGTGCTGGTGCGCGAGCTGCGCGCACGTCATCGTCATATTGTGCCTATTCCCGGCCCCTGCGCGCTGATTACCGCACTGTCAGGCGCTGGCCTGCCGACAGACCGTTTTGTGTTTGCCGGTTTTCTGCCGGCCAAGCCAGGGGCGCGGCGCCAAGCATTGGAGGGCTGGAAAAGCCGCGAAGAGACGCTGGTATTTTATGAATCTCCCCACCGTATCTTGCATACCCTTGAAGCATTGCAGGCGCAAATGGCGGCTCGCGATGTGGTTTTGGCGCGTGAGCTAACGAAAACCTTCGAGACGTTTTTACACGGCACTCCAGCATCGTTACTGGAACAACTGACTGCCGACCCTAACCAGGCCCGCGGCGAATTCGTGGTCATTGTTGCTGGCGCCCCTCCGGTTGAGCAGAGTGAGCATCAGGACATTTCGGCCGATGCGCTACTGGCCGCCTTATTGGAAGAGGGAGTCGGCGTGAAGCAGGGAGCTTCGATTGCGGCGCGAATACTCGGTGGGCGCAAGCAAGTTTGGTACGCTCGTTTGCAAGCAATCAAAGGCGAGCATTGAGGCTAGTCGAGGGCGCTGGTATGCTTGCCGCCGGAGTTGGCCAGACAGTCGCCGCTGATACCCCTCAAAAGGTGTTGGGGGAGGAAAGTCCGGGCTCCATAGGGCAGAGTGCCAGGTAACGCCTGGGCGGTGCGAGCCGACGGAAAGTGCAGCAGAGAGTAGACCGCCTAAGCCCCTTAAATAAACCTTTGGGGCCGGTAAGGGTGAAAGGGTGCGGTAAGAGCGCACCGCGCGCCTGGTAACAGTGCGTGGCATGGTAAACCCCACTCGGAGCAAGACCAAATAGGGACCCAATGGCGTGGCCCGCGCTGGGTCCGGGTAGGTTGCTTGAGCGCTGTGGTAACGCAGCGCCTAGAGGAATGGCTGTCCACGACAGAACCCGGCTTATCGGCCGACTCCCCCATATCCATATTAGGGCGTGCCTGCACGCCCTTCATTACTTTATCTCTAACATCTTGTGTGAGAAAAAAATGCCTTCTCCTGACGCTGAACAGGTTGCTTCCCGCTTTCACCATACCAGCGTACTACTGGAGGGTGCCGTTGATGCCTTGGTTCACGATGATCAGGGTATTTATTTAGACGGTACTTTTGGGAGAGGGGGCCACTCACGGGTAATTCTTGACCGCCTTAGTGAGCAGGGCCAACTGCTCGCCATGGATCGCGATCCGCAAGCGATTGCCGCTGCCGCTGAAATTAACGATCCGCGTTTTCAAATCACCCAGCGTGAATTTGCCCAGCTTGGCGAGTTTGCCCGTGAGCAAGGCGTATTCGGAAAGCTCTCAGGCATACTGCTGGACGTCGGCGTTTCCTCTCCTCAACTTGATGATCCCGAGCGTGGTTTCAGCTTCATGCGTGATGGCCCGCTGGATATGCGCATGGACCCTACGCAGGGGCAGAGTGTGGCTGATTTCCTGGCCCGGGCCAGTGAAGCAGATATCGCCTATGTGTTTAAAACCTACGGTGAAGAGCGCTATGCCAAGCGGTTAGCGCGGGCGGTAGTGACTCGCCGAAGCGAGAAGCCGTTTACGCATACGGTGGATTTAGCCGAGGTGCTGAAAGTTGCCCATCCGGCGTGGGAAAAAGGCCGCCACCCGGCGACCAAGGCGTTCCAAGGCCTGCGTATCTTCGTCAATAGCGAGCTTGAGCAGCTAGATAGCGCACTCGAGGCCGCACTCGAGGCGTTGGCGCCCGGCGGGCACCTGGTGGTGATCAGTTTTCATTCATTGGAAGATCGCCGGGTGAAGCGCTTTATTCGTCATCATGTCCGTGGTGATACTGATCTTCCCCGCGGCGTGCCTATTCGTGACGATCAATTGAATCGACGTCTTGAAGCGCTGGGCAAAGGAGTGCGCCCAAGCGACGAAGAAGTGGATGCGAATCCTCGTGCACGAAGCGCCGTCATGCGGGCTGCACGCAAACGGATGTAAATGAAATCATGAGCATGGATCGGATTGAGCAGTGGGCAACCACGCTACGCACCGAATGGCCTTTCAAGCTACGTCTGCGCCCCTGGCCGGTAGCCATAGTGCTGCTGTTTTTACTTTGTATCGGCTCTGGATTAGCCGTTGTCATTACGACGCACATGACACGGGTTCAATTTGCGCAACTGCAACAGCTAGAGCAAGAAGAGAACCAGCTACAAACGGAGTGGGGGCAGCTTCTGCTTGAAGAGGGGGCGTGGTCAACGCCTGCCCGTGTCGAGCAAATTGCCACTGAGCGCCTGGGTATGCGGATTCCCGATGTCCACGATGTCGAGGTGATACGCCCATGAGCAGCCAGCGTCGCGGCGGTACCTCTCGTCAGGCCCCGATTGCCCCTCCTCTTGGCGGCGGCCGTTTCGTGTTTATTTTATTAGCGATTGGTTTGGCCTCGGCTATTTTGATTGGCCGAATCACGCTGCTTCAGGTCATTGATCGTCCTTTCCTGCAAAGTCAGGGCGATGCGCGTACCCTTCGCCATGAAGCAATCCCGGCGCACCGTGGCATGATCACTGACCGTAACGGTGAGCCGCTGGCTATTTCTACCCCGGTCGTTACTCTCTGGGCCAATCCTCAGGAGCTGCCCGAGGATGCCATCCAGCGCGTGATGCTAGCCCAAGCGCTCGGCATGACGATGGAAGACTTCGAGTCTCGCGTGGCACGCTTCAGCGAGCATGAGTTTATGTATCTCCGCCGCCAAATGACGCCTGCCGCCGCCCAGCAGATACTCAATCTGCGCACGCCCGGGGTTTATCCCCAGCGTGAATACAAACGTTACTATCCTGCCGGGGAAGTGGCCGCGCAATTATTAGGGGTCACCAACGTCGATGATATTGGTCAAGAAGGCTTAGAGCTCTCCTATCAGCCCTACTTGGCCGGTCATCCTGGGCAGCGGCGGGTGATCAAGGATCGGCGCGGGCGTTTGGTGCGCGAGCTTGGCGTGATCAACGAAGCCCAGCCGGGTGGCGAGCTTACCTTGGCTATCGACCAGCGTATTCAGTACATGGCGTACCGTGAGCTTCGGGCGGCAGTGGCTGAGAATGAAGCTGACGGGGGCGTGCTGGTGATGATGGATGCACGCACGGGGGAAGTGTTGGCAATGGCTAATCTACCTTCTTATAACCCCAATAACCGTGCCGGACTGGACCCCCGTGGGCTGCGCAACCAGGCGATCGTGGATGTCTTCGAGCCTGGTTCAGTGATGAAGCCGCTGGCCATGGCCGCCGTATTGGAGAGTGGCGTAGTGAACCGCGACGCGGTGGTGGATACATCGCCCGGTTGGATGCGGCTGGATCAATTCACTATCCGTGACTTCCGTAATTATGGTGAGCTCGATTTACCCGGTATTTTGGAAAAATCATCGAATGTAGGTATGTCACGTTTAGCACTGCAGTTAAGCGATACGGCCATTTGGGAAAAGTACAATCAACTAGGATTGGGGCAGGCGCCTGGAACCGGCTTTCCTGGTGAGTCGACGGGCAGCCTGCCGGCCCCTGTTCGCTGGTCACGCAGTGAACGGGCGACACTCTCTTATGGTTACGGCCTGTCTGTGTCAGCATTGCAGTTGGCGAGCGCTTACACGGCTCTAGCCAACGATGGCGTGCGTTTGCCGCCCTCACTGCTACGTCTTTCTGAGCCGCCCCAAGGTATCCCCGCGATAGAGCCTACGGTTGCCAATGACTTGCTCAATATTTTGGAGACGTCGGTAGCCGCTTACACCGGTGGTCGGCGTGCCCGCGTTGAAGGCTATCGCGTGGGCGGGAAGACGGGCACGGTGCGTAAAATAGGGCAGCAAGGCTATACCACCGATGCGTATCGTAGCGTTTTTGCCGGGATTGCGCCTATTTCAGACCCGCGTATTGTCACGGTCGTTATGATTGATCATCCCAAAGCCGGTGAGTTTTATGGGGGAGCGGTTGCTGCCCCGGTTTTCTCCAGCGTAACCGGTAACGCCTTGCGCTTGCTGGACGTTCCGCCGGACCACGATGAAGAGTAGCTTTTCTAAGGAGGTGGCATGACGCTGAGTTCAGTCGATGTGTTGGCGGCGCTCGCGCGCATATGGCCTAATTCACCGCTGCCTGGCGACCTCCCGGTGCTGCCGGAGCAGGTGCGCATTGAGATGGATTCTCGCAAGCTTCAGGCGGGCGATGTGTTCGTAGCCGTGCCGGGTACTCAACATGATGGTCGAGAGTTTATCGAGCAAGCGCTTGAGGCAGGCGCTGCGCTTGTCTTGGCGCAGGGCGAGCCGGGCCAGGTGTTACTGGAAGGGCGCGTGCTAACACTGCCACATCTTTCCGTGCGGCTAGGTGAATTCGGGCGCACTCTGTTTAAGGTACCTAATGACCTCGAAGTGATTGGTGTTACTGGTACCAACGGTAAAAGCTCCGTCACGCATTACATCGCCGCCCTTAGCGAGGCGTTAGGTACGCCCACCGGCCTTATTGGCACTCTGGGCGTGGGTCGCCCCGGTGACTTGCGCGATAGCGGCTTAACGACACCGGGTGCTTTGGCGCTACAGGCGACGCTGGGTGAGCTTGCAAGTCAGGGCGTTCGGCGCGTTGCGCTAGAGGCCTCCTCCCATGCGCTGGATCAACACCGTTTAGAAACGGTTAACGTCAGTGTGGGCGTATTTACCAATTTGACCCGCGACCACTTGGATTACCACGGCAGTATGGCCGCCTACGCCGCCTCGAAGGCCAAGCTTTTCCGCCGCTCTGAGCTGAGTCTGGCAGTGGTGAATGGCGATGATCCCCTGGCGCGCTTGATGCTGGCAGGTTGCCATAAAAGTGTACGGGTGTTGGCCACGGGTAAAGACGAAGCGGTTACGTTGCGGGTGGTTGACTGGCAGCCATCTGAGCAGGGTCAGCAGGCCATGATTGCGACGCCCGATGGTGAGAAAATGCTCAGCTTGGGATTAATGGGGCGGTTTAATTTAGATAACGTGCTGCTGGCGATGGCCGTGCTCTATGGGCTAGGCGAATCGCTAGATGCACTTTTCTCGGCGGCGACGTCGCTTTCGCCGGTGCAAGGGCGCATGGAGCTCTATCGAGAGCCTGACACCCCCAGCGTTATTGTCGATTACGCCCACACCCCGGATGCGCTTCATAGCGCACTGCAAGCTCTGCGTGCCCACTTGGGCGATGCGGGCAAGCTGTGGTGTGTGTTTGGCTGTGGCGGTGATCGGGATACTGGCAAGCGAGCCGAAATGGCCAAAGCCGCCGAGCCGCTAGCGGACCATATTGTGGTGACCGACGACAACCCCCGGTATGAGCCTGCGGCGAAAATTCGAGCGCATATTCTGGCCGGGTTTTCTAACGCCGTGCAGCCCGTTGAAATTGGCGATCGGCGGGAGGCCGTGGCCACCGCTATTCAGCAGGCCGCTGCCCAGGATGTGGTATTGATCGCTGGAAAGGGGCATGAGGCGTATCAAGACATTCAGGGGGTGCGCCACGCCTATGCCGATAGCCAAGAAATTCAGCGCGCTTTCGCTGCGCGGAGACGTCAATAATGCAGTGGTCACTTGGTCAAATCGCGTCAGCACTGGGCATCGAAGCCCCCAGCGGGCAGGCTCAGCTTTGTATAAATTCCGTCGTTACCGACAGCCGTAAGATCGAACCTGGTTGCCTGTTTATTGCCTTGAAAGGCCCTCACTTTGATGGCCATGACTATGTGGCAACGGCTCAATCGCTTGGCGCGGTGGCTGCCTTGGTCGACGCTCCCGTGGCGGGCGACTTGCCGCAACTGGTCTGCCCCGATACACGCCTCGCGTTAGGGCTTTTAGCGGGTGCGCATCGGCGCGCATGGCACGGCCCCTTGGTAGCGGTGACCGGCAATAGTGGTAAGACGACGGTTAAAGAGATGTGCGCGGCACTACTAGCCCCGCTGGGCAGCGTATTAGCCACCCAGGGCAACCTGAATAATGACTTTGGCGCGCCGCAGACCTTGTTACGCTTGCGCGAGGCGCATAGCGCCGCCGTCATTGAGCTTGGCGCTAACCATTTGGGTGAAATTGCCTGGACAGCGCCGCTGGCCAAACCCGATGTGGCGATTATTACCAATGTCACCGGTGCCCACGTGGGGGAGTTCGGTGGTATGGGGCAGATTGCCCAAGCCAAAAGTGAGTTGCTGGCCGGCCTCGATGAACAGGCGACGGCGGTGCTCAACCGGGATGATCACTATTTTACATTCTGGGCGGCCCGCGCGGCTCCTCGGCGGGTGGTGAGCTTTGGTTTTCATCCACAGGCCAATGTGAGCGCCGCAGCGCTTTCCTGTGATCCGCAAGGGCGGTATGCTTTCACGCTATTGCAAGATGGCCAGGCGCTAGGGCATGTGCGTTTACCACTACTCGGTAAGCACAACGTCAGTAATGCGCTTGCCGCGGCCGCCGCGGCGCTAACGCTGGGTGTGCCCAAAGAGCAGGTCATCGTATGCCTGGAATCACTGCACGCGCTAGCCGGCAGGTTGACCATAGTACCCGGTTGGCGAGGTGCCACCGTGCTGGATGATAGTTACAATGCCAACCCGGGCGCAGTGAAAGCGGCGTTGGATACCCTGGCGAGCTTCCCCCCGCCACGCTGGTGTGCGTTAGGGGCAATGGGCGAGTTGGGCGATGCTTCTGAAGCGCTGCACGCTGATATCGGCCGCTACGCCGCTGAGCTTGGCATTGATGAGCTGTTGACGTTGGGCGATGCCGCCCGTTCTGCCAGCGAAGCCTTTGGTCGTGGGCTGCACTTTAACGATCACGAGGCGCTAATGCGTCATGTCACTAATACTTTGCCGCCGGACACCACTTTGCTGGTGAAAGGATCGCGCAGTGCGAGCATGGAATATGTTGTGAATGCACTGCGTTCGGATGAAATAAGGTAAACGCCGTTCATGTTACTTCACTTGGCGAATTTTTTGTCGCAGTACCAATCTGATTTTCAAGTCGTTAATTACTTAACGCTGCGTGTGATTTTAGGCGCGCTCACGTCGCTAATGCTCTGTTTATGGCTGGGGCCATGGATGATTCGGCGTCTGGTCGAAGGCCAGATCGGTCAATCCGTGCGCGACGACGGCCCGCAATCCCATCTTTCCAAGGCGGGAACTCCGACCATGGGCGGGGCGATGATTTTGTTAGCCATCGCCATGAGTACTTTGCTATGGGGAGACTTGACCAACCTCTATATCTGGGTGGTGTTGGGGGTTACGCTAGGCTTTGGTGCCATCGGTTGGGTCGATGATTACCGCAAGGTGGTCGAGAAAAACCCACGCGGTTTACCTGCCCGCTGGAAGTATTTCTGGCAATCCGTCGTAGGCCTGGGGGCCGCTGTACTGCTCTATCTAACGGCCTCCACGCCGGTCGAAACCAGCTTGCTGGTGCCGCTGTTTAAAGAAGTGGCTCTACCGCTGGGCGTTTTCTATATCGTGCTTACTTACTTTGTCATTGTTGGTAGCTCCAATGCGGTTAATTTAACCGATGGGTTAGATGGTTTGGCTATTATGCCCACGGTGCTCGTGGCCATGGGCCTGTCGGTCTTTGCCTACGCCAGCGGTAATACCGTTTTCGCCGCGTATCTGCATATTCCGTTTATTGCTGGGACTGGTGAGTTGGCCGTTTTTTGCGCCACGATTGCCGGTGCTGGCCTGGGCTTTTTATGGTTTAACACTTACCCCGCCCAGGTCTTTATGGGCGATGTGGGTGCTTTGGCGCTGGGGGCTGCGCTGGGGGTGGTAGCCGTCATCGTGCGCCAGGAGATCGTGCTGTTTATCATGGGCGGCATTTTCGTAATGGAGACCGTCTCGGTGATCCTGCAGGTGGGGTCGTATAAGCTCACTGGGCGCCGTATTTTCCGAATGGCGCCTTTGCATCATCACTATGAATTGAAAGGCTGGCCTGAACCCCGGGTGATCGTCCGTTTTTGGATTATCACCGTGGTTCTGGTGTTGCTTGGTCTCGCCACACTCAAAGTGCGCTAATGCAACGGGCCATGCGTAAATCGACGGGTCATTGGCATGATGCGAGAGGGGGCCTGTGATGGTTCAAGTAGCGAAGGGCGTCACGCTCGTCGTAGGTCTGGGGCTCTCAGGTCGTGCCATTTGCCGCCATTTAAGCCGCTTGAATACGCCTTTCATGGTGGCGGATACGCGTACAGAACCACCTGGGTTGGATGACTTTCGTGCCGCGCATCCGGGCATTGATGTTCATTGCGGCGCGCTTACCGCGTTGGATCTTAGTGACGTGGAAGAGGTCATCGTAAGCCCCGGGCTTGATCTGCGAATGCCGGGTTTGAAAGAGATCGCTGACCACGTTAATCCGCGCACCGGGGAGCCTCGCGTGGTAGGTGAAATGGCCCTTTTTGTCCGGGCGACAAAGGCCCCTATTGCCGCGATTACCGGTTCCAATGCGAAGTCGACGGTCACTACCTTGCTTGGCGAAATGGCTGCCGCCGCGGGTGTTAATGCGGCCGTCGGCGGCAACTTGGGCACACCCGCGCTGGATCTGTTAGCCAGTCATGCCGATGCCGAGCTATATATTCTTGAACTCTCAAGCTTTCAACTCGAAACCACACCCTATCTCGGGGCGAGCTGTGCCGCGTTTTTGAATTTATCCGAAGACCATCTTGATCGGCATGGCGATATGCAGGGCTACCACGCCGCCAAGCAACGTATATTTATCGGTGCGCGCCATGCAGTGGTGAATGCGGATGACGCCCTCACTTGGCCTGACTATCCGGTCGATCAGGTGGCGTATTTTTCCCATCGTGAGCCGGAAGCCCAAGAGTGGGGGTTAGCGCGTTATCAGCATAAACTGACGTTGATGCAAGGCTCCCAGCCTTGGCTGTCGATTGATGAGCTAAGTATCACCGGTCAACACAACTACGCCAATGCTCTGGCGGCGTTGGCGATGGGGCAGGCCCTGGGGTTTGCGGCGGCGCCTATGTGTAGCGCGTTACGCGCTTTCAAAGGGCTGCCGCACCGTAGCGAAGTCATCGCCCGTATCAATGGTGTCAGTTGGGTTAACGACACTAAAGGCACTAACGTCGGAGCGACTCTGGCGGCTATCAATGGCATTGGCGCAACGCTAGAAGGGCGATTGATTTTGCTCGCAGGCGGCGTAGGCAAGGGAGCTGATTTCACGCCACTGGCCGAGCCTCTAGCCCAATGTGCGCGTCAGGCGCTGTTGTTTGGCCTGGATGCGACGCGGTTGGCACAAGCGCTGGTGGGCCATGTGGCGACGCAACAAGTCGACGATTTAACGCAAGCCATGCAAATAGCCTTTGAGATCGCTCAACCGGGAGACTGCGTGCTGCTTTCACCCGCCTGCGCGAGTCTGGATCAGTTTGCCAACTATCAAGCGCGTGGCGAGCTGTTTCGTCATTGGGTGCAGCGGCAGGCAGCATCTTCAGCCGGAGAAGTGCAATGAGCCGATTACAGCGTCTGCGTACGGTGCTTACCACTCGCGACCTGCCCTGTGATGTTTGGCTGGTGATGGCGGCGGTAGCCTTAGCCGGTTTGGGCTGGGTCATGGTGAGTTCAGCATCGATTGGGTTGCTGGAAGATACTTATCACTACTCTCGTCAGCACGGGGTTTTCTTACTGCTCGCCACCATGGCCTGTGTCTTCATGCGCTGCGTGCCGCTGGAAGTCTGGCGCCAAAATGCGGCGCTGATTCTGCTCGCCTCTATTTTTCTATTAGTGCTGGTACTGCTTATTGGCCAAGAGATCAACGGCAGTAAGCGTTGGATAGCGTTGCCGGGGCCGCTCCCTAGCCTGCAAGTGTCTGAGTTTGCCAAAATTGGGCTGATCTTTTATATGGCGGCATTCATGTCGCGATTTGCCTACGACTTGCGTCGGCGAGCGTTCAGCATGTGGCGGCCCTTGGCCGTGCTGGCAGTGCCCGTTGGGCTGCTGTTTTTCGCGCCCGATTTTGGTGGCATGGTGGTCTTTACCGTTTGTGTCATTGGTATGTTGATGATGAGCGGTGCATCGCTGGTGCTGCTGGTGGGCAGCGGCGCACTGCTTGGCTCGGGAGCTGTCATAATGGTCGTCATGGAGCCTTATCGACTGGCGCGCTGGACAAGCTTTCTGGATCCCTGGGCGGATCAATTTGCGACAGGCTACCAGCTAACCCAGGCGTTGATTGCTTTTGGGCGCGGTCACGTCACGGGCACTGGGCTAGGCAACAGCGTGCAAAAACTGCACTACCTGCCGGAGGCGCATACCGACTTCATATTTGCAGTGATCGCCGAAGAGCTGGGCATGATTGGTGCGATCGCCGTCGTGCTGCTGTTTACCCTATTTATCGCCCGCGCCATGTTGGTGGCTCGCAAAGCCGAGCTGGCGGGGCATCTATTTGGCGCTTACGTCAGCTATGGCATCGGTTTTGTGGTGGCTGCGCAAGCGTTCATCAACATGGCCGTAAGCTCCGGGCTGCTGCCGACGAAAGGGCTAACACTGCCGCTAATGAGCTACGGCGGTTCGAGTTTGTTGGTCACTGGCGTCATGGTGGGTCTGTTGCTACGTACGGATGCTGAAACACGCCACCGTCCACGGCGCGCATCCACCCCGTATCGAGCGCGCCATGAACCGCGTTTATCGTAACGCTATGTCGCTTGGTGTTATTAGGAGTTTGATGTGAAGAGTAACGTTAGGCGACGCGTCTTAATAATGGCAGGCGGCACCGGCGGTCATGTCTTCCCTGCACTTTCGTTGGCGAAAGCACTACAAGCCCAGCAGGTAGATGTCGAATGGCTGGGCAGCCCAAGGGGCATTGAAAACCGCTTAGTCCCTGAGGCAGGGATTAAGCTGCACACGATCGCCATCAGCGGGCTACGCGGTAATGGCTTATTGGGCTGGCTAAAAGCACCGCTCAACCTGAGTCGTGCCGTTTTACAAGCGCGCACGCTAATTCGAACGTTCAAGCCGCATGTGGTGGTTGGTTTGGGCGGTTTTGCTAGCGGCCCGGGTGGGTTGGCCGCGTGGCTTACCCGCGTGCCGTTAATTATTCATGAGCAGAACGCGGTGGCAGGGCTGACCAACAGCGTTTTGTCGCGTCTGGCCAAGCGCACCTATGCTGCTTTCCCTGAAGCGTTTGGGAAGCGGGCGGAAGTGATTGGTAATCCCGTGCGCGACGATATTGCGAAATTGGGCACTACACCGCGGCGCATTGAAGCGCTCTTGGCCCGACCCTTAAGGCTTTTAGTGGTGGGAGGCTCGCTTGGTGCGGTGGCGCTGAACGAACGGCTGGCGCCCGCGCTGGCCGCACTGCCAGCTGAGCAGCGCCCAGAAGTACGTCACCAGGCGGGCAAGGACCGTGAAGAGAGCACCGCCGAAAATTATCAACAGCACGGCGTCAGTGCTGACATCAGTCCTTTTATCGATGATATGGCGGCCGCCTATGAGTGGGCCGACTTGGTGGTTTGCCGCTCAGGAGCGCTCACCGTTGCCGAGCTAGCCGCGGCAGCCAAGCCTGCGCTACTGGTGCCTTTTCCCTTTGCTGTCGATGATCATCAACGTATTAACGCGCAGGTATTGGTCAAGGCAGGCGCCGCGAAATGTGTCGTTCAGTCGGAGCTGACCGTTGAGCGATTAAGCGAATTTTTAACTCAATTACTCGTCCCTTCCACCCTGGCTGACATGGCCGCCAATGCTCGTCAGGCGGCGCATTTAGATGCGACAGAGCGTCTGGCTGAAGGGTGTTTGGCGATGGTGCCGCTAGGAGACTCTGCGTGACCGATTCAGATAAGACCATGACGCCCACTCACCGCACTCCCGCTGGCCCGGGCATGCGACGTATCCGGCGGATTCATTTCGTTGGCATCGGTGGCGCCGGTATGTGCGGTATTGCAGAGGTATTGGCGAACCAAGGCTATAGCGTCAGTGGTAGCGACATGAAAAACTCCTCTGTCGTGGAGCGGCTGCGGCAGTGCGGTGTGTGCGTGGCGATCGGCCATGCCGAGGCGAATGTTGAAAACGCCGATGTGGTCGTCGTGTCTAGTGCCATTGATGGGACGAACCCCGAAATTCGCTGGGCACATGAGCATCGTGTGCCGGTGGTGCGCCGCGCTGAAATGCTCGCTGAGCTAATGCGTTTTCGCCATGGCATTGCCGTTGCAGGCACCCATGGTAAGACCACGACAACCAGTTTAACGGCGACGCTGTTGGCAGAAGGGGGCTTGGATCCGACCTTTGTCATCGGCGGTAAGCTGACCAGTGCCGGAGCCAATGCGCGTTTAGGCGAAGGCGATTATCTCGTCGCTGAAGCTGATGAGTCTGATGCCTCGTTTTTGCATTTACAGCCCATGGTGTCGATCGTTACCAATATCGATGCTGACCATATGGCGACCTATGGCGGTGACTTCGAGCGGCTGAAAAATACCTTCATCGAATTCCTGCATAATTTGCCCTTCTATGGTTTGGCAGTGCTATGTATCGATGACCCCCATGTGCGCGTGCTGTGTGATCAGGTGAAGCGTCAGTTCGTCACCTATGGCTTTGATAGCGATGCCGATTACCGCATCGTCGATTTTACTCAGCGTGAGGGCGAAGTCTCGTTCACCGCCTTGCGTCCGGGTGGCGCTGAACCGCTAGCGGTGCGCTTGGCCATGCCCGGCCGCCATAATGCGCTCAACGCGATGGCGGCCATTGTTGTCGCCACTGACGCAGGCGTTAGCGATAGCGCGATCTTGAGCGGTTTGGCGAGTTTTGCCGGTGTCGGCCGTCGTTTCCAGGTGCATGGGAATTTTCCCGCGCCCAAAGGCGGCGGGGATATCATGCTGGTCGATGACTACGGCCATCACCCCCGTGAGGTCGACATGGTGATCCAGGCGGTGCGCGCAGGCTGGCCCAATCGTCGCCTGGTAATGCTTTATCAGCCGCATCGCTACAGCCGTACTCGCGATTTATATGAAGATTTCGTACGTGTGCTTTCCCAAGTCGACACGCTTGTGTTGCTCGACGTATACAGCGCGGGTGAAGCGGTGATCCCAGGCGCCGAAGGAAGAACGCTGGCCGGATCAATTCGTCAGCGCGGCGAAGTCGACCCGCTCTTTGTCGAGCATAAAAATGAACTACCTGCGCTATTAGCCAACGTATTACGCCCTGACGATATTCTCATTACCCAAGGCGCCGGTGATGTAGGCGGCATTTCTCTGCGCCTGGCGCAGGCACGGTTAGTGATGAGCGAGGTAGCACTGTGAGTGTGGAAGTAGCAACAACCCCATCATTGGATAACGTCGTCGTAGTGTATGGCGGCACATCAGCAGAGCGCGATGTATCGCTTAAAAGCGGTGCGGCCGTGTTGGAGGCGCTTCAACGTAAGGGCATTAACGCGACTGGCTATGACCCCAAGGACAATGGCTTGGTCGGTTTGGAACAGTTAGCGCCCACCGTGGTCTTTGTTGCCCTGCATGGCCGGGGTGGAGAAGATGGCACCCTACAAGGCGCGCTGGAACTTTTGAATATTCCTTATACCGGCAGTGGCGTGCTTGCCTCGGCGCTGGGTATGGACAAGCAGCGCACCAAGCAGGTGTGGAGTGCGGTGGGCTTGCCAACGCCTGAAAGTATTATGTTGGATGCCAGCGCGGACTGGTCAGCGGTAGTGGCGCAGCTTGGCTTACCCCTGATTGTAAAGCCGGTGCACGAAGGCTCTACGCTGGGTATCAGTATTGTCAAAAGCCAGGCTGCGCTCGAGGCTGCCTACCATGAAGCGGCGCAGTTCGATGCACGAGTGATGGCAGAGCGCTTTATAGTGGGCGATGAATATACGGTTGCCCTGCTGGGTGAGCAAGTGCTGCCGGCGATTCGCGTCGAGGTGCCTGGTGGCTTTTATGACTACGAAGCAAAATATATTGCCAATACCACGCAGTATCACCTGCCATGCGGCTTATCTACCGTTGATGAAGAGGCGTTAGCGCAGCTGTGTCAGCAGGCGTTTGCAGCCATTGGCGGTGTCGGCTGGGGTCGCGTTGACGTCATGCGCGATAGAGAAGGGCAGTTCTGGCTGTTAGAGGTTAACACCGTGCCTGGAATGACTGATCACAGTTTGGTGCCTCAGTCTGCGGCCCATGCGGGGCTTTCATTTGATGATTTGGTGTTGGCGATATTGAAAGCCGCAGGCGGACAATAAGTATTATGACGAGTTTGTTATGCACGGTGCCTTATGAAAAGGCGTAATGCTTTGCTAGGCGTTATCCTGTTGGCCTTGCTGATGGGCGCGGGCGGGCGAGCGCTCTGGCTGTGGCTAGACCGCCCCATTGAGCGGGTGTCTATTCGCGGCGAATGGGAGTATGTCAGCGCTGATTACCTACGCACACAGCTGGCACCGTTGGTGATTGATGCCACCTGGCTGTCCGCTGATCTAGGTGAGTTACGTGATCGCGCACTCCAGGTAGGTTGGTTGAACGAGGTACGTATTACCCGTGAGTGGCCCAATGCGCTAGTGTTTGAGCTTATTGAGCAACAGCCTGTGGCGCGCTGGAACGACGATTTTTTACTCAATCCAGAAGGCGAACCCTTCGCCTTTGCACCGTTAAACCCACCGTCGGGCCTGCCTGACATGGCCGGTCCCGCGGGAAGCAGTGAAGAAGTGTTAGACTACTACCAACGCCTTTTGCCGCATTTTGCCCAGTTATCACTTAAACTAACCCAGCTTCGTTTAGAGCCTCGCGGTGCTTGGCGGTTGCAATTAAACGACGGTGCCTGGGTAATGTTAGGGCGTCGGCAACATGAAGTGCGTTTGGCTCGTTTATCGGCTTCTTGGCAAAGAGAGTTATACGCGTTAGGCGACCAGATTCGCTATATCGATCTGCGTTACCCTAACGGCGTCGCTGTTGCGTGGCACGGAGAAAGTGAATTTGCTGTGCAAGATGAGTAACGCTTCTATTACTTACTGCAAATAAGGTGTAAAAGTGAGTGGTTGCCATCATTGAAAAAAGCCCTTCATCGGCTTTAAATTGCTTCCTATGGCTATTATTGTGGGTTTGTAGTAGTCGTATTACGTCTATTGTTTCTATACTATGGGCTAGACGATGATTAAGTGGCTTTTAATTTTAGCTATTTGCACTTAATTGAGTGTCAAAACGACACACTGTTTATTTTGGGTAGCACGCTTTCAATGTTAAGTGTTGGATTAAGTGGCATCCTACTAATATTTATTTTAATAATCACGCAAGGAGATTTACCGACTCATGGCAGGCTCACCCAACGCATCCAATATGGTGGTCGGGCTGGACATTGGAACGTCCAAGGTCGTCGCGATAGTCGGTCAACCTACCGATGATGGCGGAATAGAAATTGCCGGTATTGGTTCCCACCCCTCTCGCGGTATGAAGCGTGGCGTTGTCATCAATATCGAATCCACGGTGCAGTCTATTCAGCGTGCCGTTGAAGAAGCCGAGTTAATGGCTGGCTGTGATATTCATTCTGTCTATGTTGGCGTGGCCGGTAGTCATATCAGTTCTATGAATTCTGATGGCGTCGTGGCTATTAAAGAGCGTGAAGTAACGCCTTCCGATATAGAGCGTGTTATTGATTCCGCTCGGGCGCGCGCTATTTCAGAAGGGCAGCGGGTACTACACGTATTGCCTCAAGAGTTTTCAATCGATGCGCAGGGAGGCATTCGAGAGCCCCTGGGCATGTCAGGTGTGCGTCTGGAAGCGCAGGTGCATTTGGTGACAGCCGCCTTGAACGCGGTGCAAAATATTGAAAAGTGTGTACGTCGCTGCGGGCTCGAGGTAGATGCTATTATTTTAGAGCAGCTCGCCTCTAGCATGGCCGTACTCACGGAAGATGAGCGTGAGCTGGGTGTTTGCATGGTGGATATCGGTGGCGGAACCACCGATATGGCGATCTTTAGCGAAGGCGCTATCCGCCATACAGCGGTGATTCCTATTGCCGGTGATCAAGTCACCAACGATATCGCCATGGCGCTACGCACACCCACCCAGCATGCTGAAGAGATCAAGGTTAAATATGCTTGTGCGCTGACGCACCTAGCGTCAAGCGATGAAATGATTAAAGTACCTAGCGTAGGTGATCGTCCTGCGCGTGACCTATCACGCCAAGCACTCGCTGAAGTGGTAGAACCGCGCTACGAAGAGCTGTTTACGCTAGTAAGAGATGAGTTGCGCCGAAGTGGCTATGAAGACATGGTGGCCGCCGGGATAGTGCTTACCGGCGGTACCTCGCGCATGGAAGGAGTTAGCGAATTGGCAGAAGAAATTTTCCATATGCCTGTTCGCATCGCATGTCCGCAAAACGTAAGAGGTTTGGCGGATGTCGTGCGTAACCCCATATATGCGACGGGCGTTGGTCTGCTGCATTATGCCTTGCAGGAAACGCGTCATGGGCAAGGCCTAAGAAGCCACGGGGGAGTGGTTGCTGCCCATAAGGGCCGCAATGAGCTTGCCCGGCGTGATATCAAGGAAGACCATTCGGCGCTGGCAAGAATTAAAGGCTGGTTCAAAGGAAATTTCTGACAGGGCCGCAAGCGCGGTTCAGGAGACGGGGCTTATGTTCGAATTGGTAGATAACGCACCCTCGAGCAGTGCGGTCATCAAAGTGGTTGGTGTTGGCGGCGGTGGCGGCAATGCTGTTAACCACATGGTCGAAAGCAATATCGAAGGCGTTGAGTTTATCTGCGCCAACACGGATGCGCAGGCGCTGAAACGTTGTTCAGCAAAAACCGTGCTGCAACTAGGTGGCGAAATTACGAAAGGGTTAGGCGCAGGTGCCAATCCCGACGTGGGACGTCAGGCGGCGATGGAAGACCGCGAACGTATTGCGGAATTGCTGGTAGGCGCCGATATGGTGTTTATCACTGCCGGTATGGGCGGTGGTACAGGTACTGGTGGTGCACCGGTCGTTGCTCAGGTTGCCAAAGAACTAGGCATTCTCACCGTGGCAGTCGTGACGCGTCCCTTCCCCTTCGAAGGGCCAAAGCGTATGCGTGCAGCAGAAGAGGGCATGAAAGAGCTCTCAGAACACGTCGATTCGCTGATCACCATCCCTAATGAAAAGCTGCTGTCGGTGCTGGGCAAAAATGCCACGCTGCTAACGGCGTTTAGCGCTGCGAACGATGTGCTGTTGGGAGCGGTTCAAGGGATTGCCGAGCTGATCACCAGCCCCGGTATCATCAACGTCGACTTTGCTGACGTGCGCACCGTCATGTCTGAAATGGGCATGGCGATGATGGGCACTGGCGGGGCGACGGGTGAAAACCGCGCTCGTGAAGCTGCCGAAAAAGCCATTCGCAGCCCGCTGCTGGAAGATATCGATCTTCATGGCGCCCGCGGCATCCTGGTCAACATCACTGCTGGCCCTGATTTGTCGATTGGCGAGTTCAATGATGTCGGTGCCACCGTGCAAGAGTTTGCGTCGCCGGACGCCACTATCGTGGTGGGTACCTCCATTGATATGGAAATGTCCGATGAGCTGCGTGTAACGGTTGTGGCTGCAGGCCTGGACGGTAACAAGGCCAAAACGGCCGCCCGAGAGCCCGCACGTCGCACAGCGGCGGAGTCTTCTTCGGATTACCGCAAGCTGCAACAACCCACTGTCATGCGTCAGCAGGCCACCGCGCGCGCTGAAGCACCTGAAGCTGCCGCTAAACCTCGTCCTGAAAAGCGTCGTGCTACCGAAGCCGACGACTATCTGGACATCCCCGCGTTTCTACGCCGCCAGGCGGATTGATTCTCGATAACAGCAGTACTGTCACAGCGGGCGAGCGTTTTATTGGCTAAAACGCTCGCTTTCTGTTAAAGTGAACACTGTTTGATAACTTTTTCTCTACGGTCATTACCGTCATCAGAGCTCGACTACTGCCCATGATCAGACAACGCACCCTACAAAATGTCATTCGCGCCACCGGCGTGGGCCTGCATTCTGGCAAAAAAGTTCATTTGGCTTTGCGCCCGGCGCCCGCCAATACTGGGATTGTGTTTGTCAGAACCGATCTGGATCCTGTCGTGCATGTGCCTGCGCGCGCGGAATTGGTTGAAGATACGAAGCTGTGCACGGCACTCTCTAGTAATGGCGTTAAAGTTGCCACCGTCGAGCACCTTTTGTCCGCTTTTGCCGGGCTGGGTATCGATAACGCTTATGTGGACGTAAGCGAACCTGAAGTGCCGATTATGGATGGCAGCGCCAGTCCTTTCGTCTTCTTGATTCAATCAGCGGGTATTCTGGAGCAGGATGCCGCGAAGAAATTTATTCGCATCAAGCAACGCGTTGCCGTCACCGATGGCGATAAAGAGGCCGTTTTTTTACCGCACCAAGGGTTTAAAGTCTCTTTTGCTATCGACTTCGATCACCCGGTTTTTGAACAGCAGAAACAGACGGCATTGATCGACTTTTCGACCACTTCCTTTGTCAAAGAAGTGTCGCGTGCACGTACGTTTGGTTTTATGCGCGATTTAGAGTTTTTGCGTTCTAATAACTTGGCCTTAGGCGGTAGCTTAGACAACGCAATCGTGGTTGATGATTATCGCATTGTTAACGAAGGCGGCCTTCGTTATGAAGATGAGTTCGTTAAGCATAAAGTGCTAGATGCTATCGGTGATTTGTATCAGCTTGGCTACAGCCTGATTGGTGAGTTCCGCGGTGTTAAATCCGGCCATGCACTGAACAATCAGCTCTGCCGCGAACTAATGGCGCAGCCAGACGCGTATGAAATTGTAACCTTTGAAGAAGAGAAGGCTGTGGCGCCGATCTCCTATGCGGCTCCCGCAATGGCTTAACTACATCGCGCTGGGTGACGCTGCTGGATGAGCGAACACATCGCGAATGTCTGGTAAGCATGGCCACATTATTAAAGCACCGCCCAGGCGGTGCTTTATGCGTTTTAGAGGGTAGACTGTTTCATTAGCGGGCCGCGCTTATTCACTAGGTACTCGCGCATGCGACGCCAAGCGTTCAAGAGCGCGTTTTAAGGCCGGATTGGACGTATCCTCTGCGCACTCGGCCAGTGTCTTCCCAGCATCCGCTGAAAGGCGGCGGGTGTTGCGTGGTGGGGCCACGATTGGGCGCACGGGGCGTACCTTGAAGGTAAAGCCGCTAACGCCTTCAAAACCGGGCAGTTGATGCAGTAGTTCTAACAAGCGCCGCTGTTCAAAACGTAGCCAGGTTAGCCAGCTGGCTTGGCCGCTGATGAGCGTTAAACGCCCTTCGCGAAAACCACCGACAAAAATATGTTCACGCATCTCTTCCGGTAGATGCGCGCGAAGATGCCGTTGAGCCTGATCAATCAAACGCGATAGGCGCATTAACTGATTAATATCGCCGGACTTGCTGAGCAGGCGGGCAATGGGCTGTGCGCGAGAACGCTTAACCTTTATACTCATACGCTTAATTCCTAGGGTGCTGCTATTTTAGGCACCGCTACTAATGACGTCGGCCACCTTCGCCGATGGCTGATTAGTCAACTTTACCACGCTCAGGAGCCGGTCTACAGCATGACAGCTACGCTTGATGTTCAATCAGCTTTGCCGCGACGACATCGTCGCTACGGCTTAGCGCGTTGGTGGCTGGCCGGGCTGTTAGTGAGCTGTCTCTTACCCGCAAGCTTAAGCCCTACGGATGCCTTCCGCGGTGGCGACCGCAGTATCACTATCTGTTTATGGGTACCCGCGATCTTGCGTGCGCAGTCGCACTGGGTGGCTAAGCGTCAGCGTGCGCTTCGCCGTTGGGCGCAACGGCCCCAGCGTTTTGCCCCGGTTCGGCAGCTCAGCAGTTGGTTGGCGCCGATGACACTGCGGGTAGCCGCGCGCGATGTCTTGACCCAGCGCGGCCCGCCTTCCCATTGAATAGGCTGTCACGATGCTTACTTTGTCCCTATGCCGATAGGTAATTGCCTACGCTGATAGGTAAATACGTTGCAGAAAGGTTCTGCAATGCAAGACAAAGTCCGATGGGTTGTTTGTGAATATTTGGATTTTTCATGCTTAATAATTTGTTACGTAAAGTTGTCGGTTCCAAAAATGACCGCGACGTTAAACGCATGCACAAAAATGTGCCGCAAATCAACGCGCTTGAAGCAGAGTTCGAGGCACTGAGTGCTGCTGATTTACAGCAAAAGACCGCCCAGCTACGCGAGCGACTGGAAGCAGGCGAGTCTCTTGATACGCTGTTAGCGCCCGCTTTTGCGATTGTCCGTGAAGCCAGTAAACGCGTCATGGGCATGCGTCATTTTGATGTCCAAATGGTAGGGGGCATGACGCTTCATCGTGGTCGCATTGCAGAAATGAAGACCGGTGAAGGTAAAACCCTGGTGGCCACACTCGCGGTGTATTTGAATGCGCTGCCGGGGAAAGGTGTTCACGTCGTGACGGTGAACGACTACCTGGCTCGCCGTGACGCGGAGTGGATGCGCCCGCTGTATGAATTTCTCGGCCTTTCAGTTGGCGTTATCTTTTCCGGCCAGACGGGCGAAGAGAAGCGCCATGCCTATCAGTGTGATATCACTTACGGCACCAATAACGAATTCGGCTTTGATTATCTACGCGATAACATGGCGTTTTCACTAGAGGATAAAGTGCAGCGTGGCCTGCACTACGCCATTGTCGATGAAGTCGACTCGATTCTCATCGATGAAGCGCGCACACCGCTGATCATTTCAGGCGCGGTAGACGAAAACACCGATCTCTATAAAGTCGTCAATCAACTGGCCCAACAGTTAGAGAAAGGTGAAGAGATTGAAGACGAGGAAGCCCCTGTCGTGGGCGACTTCTTAGTCGACGAGAAGCAGAAGCAGGTCGAGCTGACTGAGCAAGGGCACAATAAAGTAGAAGAGCTGATGCGTGCTGAAGGCTTATTGGGTGATGAAGAATCGCTCTATGCCGCGCAAAACCTCAATCTGCTGCAGCACATGCACTCGGCCTTGCGTGCACGTTACCTTTATCATCGCGATGTTGATTACATCGTTTCCGAAGGGCAGGTGGTCATCGTCGATGAGCACACCGGCCGTTCGATGCCAGGCCGCCGCTGGTCGGAAGGTTTGCATCAGGCTGTTGAGGCCAAAGAGGGCGTAACGGTTCAGCGGGAAAGCCAAACGCTTGCTTCGACCACTTTCCAGAACTATTTCCGCCTGTATGACAAACTGGCCGGTATGACCGGTACTGCCGATACCGAAGCTTTCGAGTTTCGCCAGATTTATGGGCTGGACGTGGTGGTCATCCCCACTAACCGCCCCTTGGCGCGCAAAGACTTAAATGATTTGGTGTACTTAAGCGCCGAAGAGAAGTACGAAGCGATTATCAAAGATGTCAAAACCGAGACTGAAGCCGGTCGCCCCGTGTTGGTCGGTACCGCCTCGATTGAAACATCCGAGTACCTTGCCAACCTAATGCGCGAGGCAGGCCTTAACTTCAACGTGCTTAACGCCAAGCAGCACCAGAGCGAAGCCGAGATTATTGCTCAGGCGGGCCGTCCGGGAGCGATTACCATCGCTACCAACATGGCCGGGCGGGGTACCGATATCGTACTGGGCGGCAATTGGGAAGCAGAAGCCGCTAAACTGCAAAACCCCAGCCAAGAGCAGATCGATGCGTTAAAGGCTGAATGGCAGGCGCGTCATGATGGTGTGCTGGCTGCTGGCGGCTTGCATGTAGTGGGCTCCGAGCGTCACGAGTCACGGCGTATCGATAACCAGTTGCGGGGGCGTGCTGGCCGCCAGGGCGATCCCGGCTCCACGCGCTTCTTCCTATCGCTAGAAGACAGCCTGATGCGGTTGTTTGGCTCTGATCGCGTCAAGCGTCTGATGCAGGCGTTGGGGCTTGAGCATGGCGAAGCCATTGAGCATAAGATGGTCTCCAACGCCGTTGAGCGTGCCCAGAAAAAAGTCGAAGGACGTAACTTCGATATCCGCAAGCAGTTGCTCGAATACGATGATGTTGCCAATGATCAGCGCCGGGTCATTTACGACCAGCGTAATGAAGTGCTCGCCGCGGATAATATTGCCGATGCCGTTATCGGTATTCGCGAAGAGGTCATGGAATCAGCGATTAGCGACTATGTTCCCCCGCAGAGCCTGCCCGAGCAGTGGGACTTGCCAGGTCTGGAAGCGCACTTAAAAACAGAGTTCAACCTGGACGTGCCGGTGGTCAAGTGGGCAGCTGAAGATGATCGCTTTAGCGAAGAGCAGTTGCGCGAGCGGTTGCAAACCATGCATCGCGAGTCCTACGCGGCGAAAGTCGCGGCAGCGGGCGAGAAATTGATTCGTCGCTTTGAGAAACAAGTCATGCTGCAGGTACTCGATACACGCTGGAAAGAGCACCTTCAATCAATGGATCACCTGCGTCGCGGTATTCACCTGCGTGGGTACGCTCAGAAAAACCCCAAGCAGGAGTACAAGCGTGAGTCGTTCGAGCTCTTCCAGCACCTGCTTGAACACATCAAAGAAGATGTAACGCGTATTCTGAGCCACGTGCAGGTTCGCCAGCCCGAAGAAGTGGATGCTTTAGAGCGTCAACGCCGCGAAGCGCTGGAGCGTGAAACGGCCACGGCCGCTAGCCGACACGACGCTCCGGCCCCTGAACCGTCTGAAAACGAGCAAGAGGCGCCGGGTAATGAAGGTCGCCCGGTGCGTCGCGAAGGTCCCAAAGTAGGCCGTAATGACCCCTGCTCTTGTGGTTCGGGTAAAAAGTACAAGCAGTGCTGTGGAAAATTAAGCTAACAGCGATTGTGTCTGACATATCGGCTGACCCAGGGTTGCCGAAAAGGAGAGAATCATGGCGGTGGGAAACACTCCCTTCCCAGAGTTAGCGCCCTTGCAAGGGGTGCGCCTTGGGGTGGCAATGGCGGGTATCAAAAAGCCGAACCGTCGTGATGTGGTGGTCATTGAACTGCCCGAGACAGCGACGGTGTCGGGTGTGTTTACACGCAATGCCTTTTGTGCAGCGCCGGTTGTCGTTGCCAAACAGCATCTTGAGCAGTGTCGTGCAGAAAACCGTTCGCCACGCTACTGGCTGATCAATACCGGTAACGCCAATGCAGGCACTGGCGAGACGGGCTTACGCGATGCCCGAGCAAGCTGTGCAGAGCTTGCCAAGCAGGCAGGGGTAAACGCTGAAGAAGTATTGCCGTTCTCGACCGGCGTAATTGGTGAGCCGCTGCCGATGGAGCGCTTACTGGCCGGTTTCGCACCTGCCCTTAAGGATCTCGCCGATGACAGTGCTGCTTGGCAACACGCCGGCCAAGGCATTTTGACGACCGACACGCGGGCTAAAGGCGCCACTGTGACGGTGGATATTGGCGATCAACAGGTCACTATTAATGGCATCGCGAAAGGGTCGGGCATGATCAAACCCAACATGGCAACCATGTTGGGCTTTGTAGTGACCGATGCGGCCATCGAAGCGTCGTTACTGGATCGCCTGCTGCGGGATACCGTTGATCGTTCTTTCAACTGTATTACCGTCGATAGTGACACCTCGACCAATGACGCTTGCATGTTGGCCGCCACCGGCGCCGGGGCGCGAATTAGCGATGAAACGCAGATAGCCGCGTTCAGCAACGCCTTACAGCGAGTAATGACCGAGCTGGCGCAAGCGATTATTCGCGATGCAGAAGGCGCGACGAAGTTCGTTACTCTGCAGGTGGGTGAAGCGCAGAGTCGTCAAGAGGCACTTGATGTCGCCTTTACCGTTGCGCATTCACCGTTGGTAAAAACGGCGCTTTATGCCTCGGACGCCAACTGGGGGCGCATTCTGGCCGCCGTTGGTCGTGCGCCTGTCAACGACTTCGACGTCAACCGTGTGGTAATTGATCTTGGCGATGTGCGTTTAGTCGAGCAGGGTGGGCGTGCCGCAGGCTACACCGAAGAAGCAGGCAGCGCTGTGATGGCGCAGCCGGAAATCACCATTCGCATTAACTTGGGGCGCGGCGAAGAGAGTGCCACCGTGTGGACTTCTGACCTCTCCCATGACTACGTGTCTATCAACGCGGATTACCGAAGCTAGTCAACTGACCCGGGTGTAGGGCAGTGGACATGAAAAAGGCAAGCGCAGCGAGATAACACCGATGTCACTGAATGGGTGCGCGCAGTGGATCAAGACGTAACGAGTAAATGAGTATATGAGCATAAAGGTAAAACGCAGGGTTCACGTCGCGGCAGCTGCGATTATTAGTGCCGATCAACAGCAGGTCCTGATCGCACGTCGACCATCTAATGTCGACCATGGCGGGCTATGGGAATTTCCAGGCGGCAAACTGGCGCCTTATGAAACCGGGCTTGAGGGATTGAAGCGCGAGCTGCATGAGGAGTTGGGCGTTGAAATTCTCTCTGCTCAGCCGTTGATTCGGGTGCACCACGAGTATCCAGACAAGCATATTTTGCTGGATGTATGGCAGGTGCACGAGTTTGCTGGCGAACCTTTTGGTCGTGAAGGTCAGGCGGTACGTTGGGTGCCCATGAGCGAGCTCTCCAACTACCCCTTCCCAGCAGCCAACTTGCCGATTCTACGGGCGGTAAGGCTACCCACCGAGTATTTGATTACCGGTGAAGAGGCTGACGAAGCGCGTTTCGATGCCTATTTGGAGCGCGCATTGCGCGAAGACAAGATTCGCCTTGTGCAACTGCGCGCCAAGCAGTTGGACGAAGCGGCTTATCTTGCCCGCGCACAGCGTGCCTTGAGCCTTTGTCGTGCACATGGTGCGCGGCTGCTGCTGAATGGTGAGCCCAGCTTGCTAGACCACATCGACGCGGATGGCATCCATTTGACCAGCGAGCGTTTAATGCAGCTTGAGCGTCGTCCGATTGCTGAAAACAAGTGGCTTTCCGCATCGACCCACCACCAAAAGCAGCTGACTCAGGCGGCGGTATTAGGTTGTGATTTCGTGAGTTTGTCACCCCTGCGCACCACACCCTCCCATCCTGAGGTCGCGCCGCTCGGCTGGCATGACTTCCAGCAGTTGGTGGAACGTGCCGGTATGCCGGTGTTCGCATTGGGGGGTATGACCCGCTTTGATGCCAATCACGCCCGTGCAGTGGGGGCGCAAGGCATCGCTTCTATTCGCGATTTCTGGAAGTAAACCGTCTATCCAGAACGCTTAAATTGGGTGCTTTGCTATTAAAAAGCCTGCCTGGGTATTGATCCCTGGCAGGCGTTTTTTTAAAGCCCCTAATGGGCGAATCATTAATCGCGGTAGCGACGAGTGAGATCCCCATAGGCATCAATACGGCGATCCCGTAGGTAAGGCCAGATCCGACGGGTGTTTTCACTGCGTGCCATGTCCAACTGAACGACTAACTGCTCACTCGCTTCGCCAGCATGAGCCAGTAACTCCCCCTGCGGACCGCAAATAAAGCTGCCGCCCCAAAACTGAATGCCGTCACCCACACCGGAGTGATCCGCTTCGAAGCCTACCCGGTTAGCGACTAGAACGGGCAAACCGTTGGCGACACCGTGGGCGCGCTGAATGACGGTCCAGGCATCTTTCTGGCGCGTTTTTTCAGCCATCTCATCGTTGGGATCCCAGCCGATGGCAGTGGGATAAAGCAGCAGGTCCGCGCCTGCCAGGGCCATTAAGCGGGCAGCTTCCGGATACCACTGATCCCAGCAGACCAAGACGCCGAGACGGCCTACCGAGGTGTCAATCGGGGTAAAGCCTTCGCCGCGGGCGCTATCATGGTCGCCAGGGGTAAAATAAAACTTCTCGTAAAACCCAGGGTCATCGGGAATATGCATCTTACGGTACTGACCAACACGGCCTTTATGGCGGTCGTATACCACGGCCGTATTGTGGTAAAGCCCCGGTGCACGGCGCTCGAACAGTGATCCGACCAAGACGATGTCCAGCTCTTTAGCAAGCGCTGCAAGTCGCTGGCCGGTAGGGCCATCTAGCGGTTCCGCTAGATCAAACAACGCAGGGTCTTCAAATTGGCAGAAGTAGTGGGTCGCGTGCAGCTCTTGAAGCAGCACCAACTGGGCGCCTTGCTCAACGGCGTTGCGAATACCTTCTTCGCTGGCTGACAGGCTTTTAGCTTTATCCGGCCAAGCGGGTTGCTGCACAACCGCGACGGCTAGTGACGAGCTTACTTTCATCGACATGATGACTCCTTTATTCAGTCAGTATCGGCTAAGCGTTGGGCAATGCGTCTCAGCCAAGCGTGTCTTGGGCAAGCGTGCCTTGGGGAAGCTGCATGGTTAAACAGTGCAGGCTGCCGTGTTGGCGAATGACGCTAACGCACTCAATCGGAATGAGCGTGTGCTCAGGAAACGCATCGGCGAGCGCGTGCAGGGCAGTGACATCCGCGGGATCGCCGTAAGTGGGCACCAGAACAGCCTGATTGATGATTAAAAAGTTCGCATAGGTGGCAGGCAGGCGATGGCCGTCTTCAGGGTCGAAACAAGCCTGTGGCCACGGTAGCGCGATCAGTCGGTAAGGTTCCCCATTGCGTTGTCGGAAGGCCTGCAACTCCTGCTCCATCGCCGCCAGCGCTGAATAGTGCGGGTCATTAGGGTCGTCGCAGCGGATATAGGCGATGGTCGATGGGTCGCAAAAGCGGGCAAGGGTATCGATATGGCTGTCGGTATCGTCACCCTCTAAGTGGCCGTTGGCTAACCACAAAACGCGATCAACGCCTAAATCTTGGGCGAGCTGGGCTTCTACATCGGCACGCGTCAGGGCTGGATTGCGATTGGGGTTGAGCAGGCAGGCTTCGGTGGTCAACAGGGTGCCTTCCCCGTCGGTTTCGATACCGCCGCCTTCCAATACCATACTGCGTGCCGTTACCGGACACGCCCACGTGCCTGCGTCGGCAAGCCACTGGGTGAGCCTGTTATCCTGCTCGGCGGGGAATTTGCCGCCCCAGCCGGTAAAGGTGTAATCAAGCATCATAAGTTGGCCCTGTTCATCGATAACACTGATCGGCCCATGGTCTCGCGCCCAGGTATCGTCGGTGGGTGCGACAATAAGCTGCAGTCGGGAGGCAGGTACGCCGTAAGCGTCGAAGGTGCCGGCCAAACGCTGCTGCGTGGAGGGATCAGGCACGCAGATCAACACCCGCTGAAAACGGGCAGTCGCGATGACAATACGTTCCAGGGTGGCTTCGATGCGCGCCAGTAAAGGCGCCCAATCGCCCTCAGGGCGTGGCCAGGTCAACTGTATCCCGTCTTGGGGATACCATTCGGGGAGCAAACGATAGGTCATAGTCGCCAATGTCATGTAGGACGTTGAGAGTCACTAAACCGATGCAATGCGCGGGTGAGTGAGCCGCGTCGCGGTCAAGGGTAAATCGGCGCAATGTAGGCGGTGGTGAGGCAAGATGCAAGCGCAACCTATTTAATCTGAACGCTCACCGGGCTGTTCGCTCTAATGGCCGTTCGAACATGCAGCGAGACTAAAAAAACCGTACCATGAGCGCTTATTGATAAGGAATGACGCCATGCTTGATCGTTTGCCTTTTCTGGTGGGGCTGCGCTACGTGCGCGCTAAACGCCGGAACCACTTTATTTCGTTTATTTCCCTTACCTCGATGCTGGGGTTAATGCTGGGGGTTGCCGTTCTTATTCTGGTGTTATCGGTAATGAACGGCTTTGACCACGAACTGCGTACGCGCATTCTAGGTATGGTGCCTCACGCCAAAATTGAGTCCCGTGAAGGGATGGTCGAGTGGGAGTCGTTGGCCGAAGAGCTGATGCAGCGAGAGCGCGTGATTGGTGCAGCGCCTTTTGTCGAACAGCAGGGCATGTTTTCGGTGGGGGGGCGTAATCAGGGCGCGATGGTCAATGGCATCAATCCTGATTGGGAAGACCGCGTATCCATCATCGGCGAACACATGATCGAAGGCGAACTGGCCGACTTGGTTCCCGGTGAGTGGAACGTGGTGCTGGGGTCGATGCTCGCGCGCAGCCTTGGCGTTGGCGTGGGTGATCGCGTCACGCTGTTGGTACCCGAAGCATCCATCACCCCAGCCGGGGTCTTCCCCCGATTAAAGCGCTTCACCGTGAGCGGTATTTTTAGTGTCGGTGCTGATTTAGACGCTAACTTGGCCTACGCCAACATTGAAGATATGCAGACGCTTGCCCGGTTGGGCGATGCCATTGGCGGGCTTCGGCTTCAGCTCGATGACCTGTTTGCCGCGAGCAGTGAAACGCAGGCCATTATCAATGAGCTTGGCCCATCTTACCGAGGCAGTGACTGGACCTTCTCCCACGGCAATTTGTTTCAAGCCATACAGATGGAAAAGCGCATGATTGCGCTGCTGTTAACCGTCATTATCGCCGTTGCCGCGTTTAATATCGTCTCTACGCTGGTCATGGTGGTAACGGACAAACGCGCCGACATCGCCATTCTACGCACTATCGGCGCCACGCCGAGTTCCATCATGGGCATTTTTATTGTGCAGGGGCTGGCGATTGGTCTGATCGGTATCGCCATTGGTGTGGCAGTGGGTGTACTGCTGGCACTCACCATTGCTGACCTGATCGGCTGGGTCGAAGGCACGTTAGGTATTCAGTTTTTGGATGCCGGTGTTTACTTTATTAGCGATCTGCCTTCTCGCCTCCAGTGGAGCGATGTGAGCCGTATCGTACTGGCCGCCTTTGGGCTGACCTTCCTGTCCACGCTTTACCCGGCTTGGCGTGCGGCGCGGGTCCAGCCAGCGGATGTATTGCGCTATGAATAATGGCTTCAGGAATAAGGATGACATGATGTCTATCAATACGATGTCTGCCCCTACGCAGCAAGACGCCGCCATCATGCTCGATTGCCAAACGTTGAGCCGTGTTTACAGCGAAGGGCCCCAGGATCTAACGGTACTCGATAAGCTCAATTTGCAGGTGCGCGCTGGTGAACGGGTTGCCATCGTGGGGAGTTCCGGCTCCGGTAAAACCACACTATTGAATTTGCTCGGTGGCCTTGATCGCCCCAGCGAAGGCAGCGTAGTGATTGCCGAACAGCCGCTATCGGGCTTGAACGAAGCGGCGCTGGGCCGCTTTCGTAACCGTTACATTGGATTTGTATACCAATTCCATCACCTGCTGGCAGAGTTTACGGCGCTCGAAAATGCGGCGTTGCCGTTAATCATTCGCGGGCAGTCGAAAAAGGCGGCCGAGCAGCGGGCGATGCAGATATTGGCGCGAGTAGGTATGCAGCCGCGGGCGGATCACAAACCGGGTGAGCTCTCCGGCGGGGAGCGTCAACGCGTGGCGATTGCCCGAGCGCTGGTTACCGATCCAAGCTTGATGCTAATGGATGAGCCCACCGGCAATCTCGATCAGACCACAGCAGCCACCATTTTGGCGCTGATGGACGAACTGGCCAAAGAGAGCGCCTGTGCCTTTGTCATTGTGACGCACGATGTAGGCCTTGCCGCTCATCAAGACCGTGTGTTGAAGCTAGAAGCAGGGAAATTGGTTGAGCAACCTCCCGCGCGGTAATGATCGCGTTTGAGCAGTACGCTCAGTCATCGAATTCTGCTTCAATTTGTGCGCGCCGCTGCCGACGTTTTTGGCGGCGGCGTTTCCAGTTATAGGAAACGTGCCAGCGCCAGATCAAGCGAATACCGATATTGACGACGATCGCCAATATAATCGCTGTCACCAGTGAGCCCACGATAAGAGGCGGCATGATGTCGTGCATCTGTTCGGCAATCCAGCGCGTGGAGATACGGGAAGGGGCTTCTCGAACGGGCGCCCCCAGTATGAACGTGCCGATCCAGTAATTGCCGTAAAATACCAGCGGCATGGTTAAGGGGTTGGTGATCCATACCAAGCCGACTGAAAGCGCTAGATTACAGCGCGTTAAACGAGCACCCAGGGCGGCGACCACCATCTGAAAAGGGATGGGTAGCATGGCGCAAAACACGCCCACGCTAAACGCATTGGCAACGCTTCGGCGAGTGAGAAGCCACAAACCCGGGTCTGCGATCAGCGGCGCCATAAAGCGAAGTGAGCGCTGTTTTCTGATGGTGTCGGGTTTGGGCATGTAGCGCTGCAGGAACCTGCGCGGCATGACGGATACTCTTACCTATCGATGCTGCCCATTATCCATATAGCATTGCCCTTCGGCTATGCTAGCCCATCAATGAACATTCGCCAGGGAGGGTCTATGCGGTTAGGTAGCGCAATACCCGCCGCACTGGCAGCGCTTTTGGGGGCGGTGTTGGCGTGGTTTGGCCATGCTGTCGGCATCCCTTCAAGTACGTTTTGGTGGGTACTGGTCGCAGCGTTACTGGTAACGGTGTGGCGGCCACGCTTGTTCGCCGGGTTTCTGATTGCTCTTTGGGTGTTCACTGGTGTTCAGGGTGAATGGGCGAGTCGGTTACCAGCAGGGTTGAGCGGTGAGGATGTTAGCGTTGAGGCCACCGTGCTAACCGCTCAGCCAATGGGAGATGCCACGCGATTGATGCTGAGCATTGATAGCTGCCAGCGCCCAGCCCAACGGCCACGTTGTTCGGCGGTCAGCAAGGTGCGGGTAACGGCTTATAGCGATGAACACTTTTATCCTGGCGAGCAGTGGCGGATGACGTTGCGGCTGCGTCCACCCAGTGGTTTTGCCAACCCCGGCACGTTTGATTATGAGCAGTGGCTGTGGCGTGAAGGCATTCATGCCACGGGCTATGTGCGTCAAGACCCTGCGCCGCGTCGGCTAGCAGAAGCCGGGCCATCGCTTCGCCAGTTGGGGTTGAATTTTATCGCCCGACAATCGCTTGATGACCGGACGAAGCGCTGGCTAGCGGCGCTGACGTTAGGTGACAGCGGACAGCTTACCCAAGACGACTGGTCGCTATTAAATGCTTCGGGTACGACGCACTTGGTGGTTATTTCAGGCCTACACGTTGGTTTGGTGGCGTCGTTTGTCTTGATGCTGGCCAAATTAGCGGCTCGTTTGGCCACACCCACCCACTGGCGTATGCGTGCTTGGCCCTGGTGGGTGGCCGCGGTGGCCTGCATAAGTTACGCCGCGCTTGCCGGTATGGCGCCGCCCGCCATGCGTGCCATGGTAATGACGTTGATTGGTCTGTGGGTACTCAGCGGTCGGCATGCCCCCAGCCCTTGGCAAGGCTGGTGGTTGGCCATGGCGATGGTACTGATCGTCGATCCGTTGGCATTATGGCGACCCGGCATGTGGTTGTCTTTTATTGCTGTGGCATGGTTGATCATGATTTGGCAGGGGCGGCGGCGCCCACGTGGTATCAAAGGCTGGTGTTGGGCGCTGGCAAGATCGCAGCTGTTATTGGCCCCGTTAATGGCGGCCGCCGTGCTGGTCGCTTTTGGGCGCATAGCGCCCGCTGCGCCGTTAATTAACTTAGTGGCCGTCCCATGGGTAAGTTCTGTCATGGTACCCACGGCACTGCTGGGCTGGTTGCTATCGCTGGTGCCTTTTTTCGGTCAAGCGATGTGGAGCGTGTTTGAGGCTGCACTCAGCGTTTTCCATACGCTTTTGACTCTCTCCGTTCAGCATTGGCCGCTGTGGGAGCCCGAGCGCCCCTTGACCTATCCATTGGCCCTTGCCCTATTGCTGCTGTCACTCTGCTGGGGATTGCCTGCAGTGCTGCCGGGTATTCGGCTAGCTTCCACGGCGCTGGTCGTGGCGCTGCCTTGGTGGTCCCTATCAGCATTGGCTCCCCAGCAAGGGCTTCGAGTGACCGTACATGATGTGGGGCAGGGGCAATTAATCGAGCTGCGAAGCAAGCACTATCGGCTACTCTACGACACCGGTCCGCGATTTCGCGGCGGTTTTATGCCGCTGGAGTCGTTGTGGTCGCCAGGGCAACGCTTTGACCAGGTGATCGTCAGTCATGCGGATAATGACCATGCGGGCGGCGTTAATGCGCTATTAACGGCGCATCATGTTAATAAATGGACTGCCCCTGCTGGTGAGACGCTGCCAATAGCGAGTGAAACGTGCCAGCGGGGTCAGTCATGGCAGCGCGATGGCGTTGATTACCGTTTTTTATGGCCGCCCGCGGGTGCCAATGAACTATCGCCTAATGACCGTTCCTGCGTATTGGAAGTGAGCGTGGGCGAGCATCGGCTGCTCATCACCGGCGATGTCAGTACCGAAATAGAGCGACGGTTTTTGCTTGAGGTGGCGACGCCTATCGCGGTACTGGTGGCGGGGCATCACGGCAGCAGCACCAGTTCTAGCGTGCAGTTCGTGCGGCATACTGCCCCTAAACACGTGGTATTTAGCGCAGGTCGTCATAACGCTTTCCAGCATCCGGTGGATAACGTCGTGCGCCGTTTTCATCAGCAGGGGAGCTGTTTGTGGAGTACCGCGCAGGACGGTGCGCTACGTTTCTGGCTTGAAGCAGCGAATTCCATAGAGGTAAGAACGACCCGGCCACTGCCAGGTCGACGCAATCGGTGTTGAAGCGTGGCACCATCAGGTAGAATTCACGGCATTGCACACTATTGCTAGGAGCGCGTGTGACTGATTCAGGTTGGGGTGTTTACAAGCGGTTATTGGGCTATGTGAAGCCGCACTGGCGTGCGTTTGCACTGGCGGTGGTGGGGTTTGTCGTGTATGCCGCGTCCAGCACTGCGCTGGCAGAGATGATGAAACGCTTGATTGATGGCATTCAAAACCCGGACGCGGCCTTCCGGTTCTTTTTGCCACTGTTTGTCATTATTATGTTTTCGGCTAGAGGGCTGGGTACTTTTTTAAGCACCTATTTTATGGCGTACGTGGGGCGCTATGTGATTCATACGCTGCGCTGCGATGTTTTTGCCCATCTGCTTCATCTGCCCGGCCGTTTTTTTGACCACCACTCCAGCGGTCAATTGGTATCACGGGTGACCTATCACGTTGAGCAGGTTGCCGGCGCTGCCACCAAAGCAGTGACGATTATTCTGCGTGAAGGCCTGTTTGTCATTGGTCTGGTTCTCTATCTTCTCTGGACCAACTGGATGCTCACACTGCTATTTTTGGGCGTTACCCCCATTATCGCCGTGGTAGTGAGTTACGTGAGTAAGCGGTTTAGGCGCATCTCCAAGCGTATTCAGCACTCGATGGGCGATGTCACCCATATTGCCTCAGAGGCGCTTTCGGGTTACCGCGTCGTGCGTACGCATGGCGCCGAAGCCTACGAAAAACAGCGCTTTGAGCAGGTGAGTGAAGAGAACCGTCGGCAAAGCATGAAAGAGGCCATGACCAGAGCGGTTAGCTCACCGGTGATTTTAATGCTGGTCGCGATCTCAATGGCGTTACTGGTATGGCTAGCCATGGCGCCGTCGCTGATGGCCAACATGACGCCAGGGGAGTTTGTGGCCTTTATTACCGCGGCGGCGCTGATGATCAAGCCCGTGCGCCAATTGACCGAGATTAATGGTGAAATTCAGAAGGGGTTGGCGGCGGCGTCAGAGCTTTTTGGCCTATTGGACATGACGCCTGAACAGGATAATGGCAAGCGCATTGCCAGCCGTTTAAGCGGCGAAGTGGTGATCGATAAGGTTAGTTTTCGCTATGCCGACGAACAGCCCGATGTGCTGCATGATATCAACCTGCGCTTGGCGCCGGGCGAGCTGGTGGCGATCGTTGGCCGTTCGGGGAGCGGGAAGTCGACGCTGGTGAGTTTGCTACCGCGTTTCTACCGGCCTAGCCAGGGAAGCATTACCATCGATGGTATTAATATTGATGAGTATGCACTTGGGCCGCTGCGCCAACAGATTGCTTTGGTCTCTCAGCAGGTAACGCTATTTAACGCCTCTATTGCCGACAATATCGCCTACGGAGTCGCTAATCCAGATCCTCAGGCCATTCAAGCGGCCGCTGAAGCCGCTTATGCGCACGAGTTTATCGACAAACTACCCAATGGCTATGCGACCACGGTCGGCGAAAACGGCGTGATGCTCTCCGGTGGGCAGCGGCAGCGACTGGCGATTGCGCGGGCCATCTTTAAAGACGCGCCGCTATTGGTACTGGATGAAGCCACCTCGGCGCTGGACACCGAATCAGAGCGGTATATTCAAAAAGCCCTGGAGCGCGTCTGTGAAGGGCGTACTACGCTGGTGATTGCCCATCGCCTGTCGACCATCGAACGCGCTGACCGCATCATTGTGATGGATCAAGGGCGCATTATTGAAGAGGGCACGCACCAGGCGTTGCTGGATGCGGACGGCGCTTATGCGGCGCTGCATCAGCTGCAATTTCAAGAAGCCTCATGACCCTGGCTAAAAAAGTATCTAAAAAAAGGCCGCTGGCTGAGCGTTGGCTGCAAGGCGCCTATCAGGGCAGCCGCTGGCTGTGGCCGCTTAAGCCTTTAGGCTCACTTTATCAATGGGCCATGGCTCGCCGAGAGCTCGCTTACCAGCGTGGTGAAAAGAGCGCCTGGAAGGCGTCAGTACCAGTGATTGTGGTGGGTAATATCACGCTAGGCGGTACTGGGAAATCACCACTGGTGGCGTGGCTGAGCCATTGGCTGGTCGCCCAGGGCTGGTCGCCTGGGATTGTTACCCGCGGCTACGGCGGCGCGGCGCCGCACTATCCTTTTTTTGTGACGGCGTCCACCCGGGTTGCCGAAAGCGGCGATGAGCCTTTGATGCTGGCGCAGCAAACGGGGTTACCGGTCGTGGCGGACCCTAAGCGTGCCCGCGGCGTGCAGGCACTCGTAGCGATGGGGTGCGATATCATCTTGAGCGACGATGGCTTGCAGCACCTAGCACTGAAGCGCGATATCGAATTGGCCGTGGTGGATGGCGCCCGGGGTTTAGGCAATGGCTGCTGCTTGCCCGCTGGGCCGCTGCGAGAATCGCCCAGTCGATTAAAGCGTGTCGATGCGGTGATTATTAATGGTGAGCCACTGCAATCCCTTCCTGTCGATGCAGTGACGTGCATGCAGTTAGCCCCGCGTTGCTGGCGCCGCTTAGACGATGGAGAGCGATTTCCGCTAGCGCCGCTGCCCTTTGCGCTGCCGGTACACGCCGTGGCGGGCATTGGCAATCCCGAACGTTTTTTTCGCACGCTGGCTGGATTGGGCGTTGAGGGTGACTTTCACCCCTTGGCGGATCATCAGCACTATCAGCATGATGCGTTAAACTTTAAAGAGGTTCGTCCGGTCATCATGACCGCCAAAGATGCCGTTAAATGTAACGCTCTGGCGCCACCGAATAGTTGGGTACTAGAGGTGGAAGCGACGCTTCCACCTGACTTTGAACACTGGCTGGCAGCGCGGCTGTCGGCACTCTCCTAAAGGAGTCATCGTATGGATAAGGAACTGCTGGCAATGCTGGTCTGCCCGTTGTGCAACGGCAAGCTAAAATACGATCGCGAGGCCCAGGAGCTGCGCTGTCATTACGATGGTCTGGCCTATCCCATTCAAGAAGGCATCCCGGTGATGCTTCCGGAGGCAGCCCGTGCCATGGATGCCGATGAGAAACTGCCTACTTCTCCGGGGCGCTCCGCAGGCAGCGCATCAGGACCTTCAGGAGGCGTTTAATGGCTTCAGCTGACTTTGCCAAGCCTGAATTTACGGTGGTAGTCCCTGCACGCTATGGCTCCACCCGGTTACCCGGCAAGCCGCTTTTAGAAATTGCCGGTGAACCCATGGTCGCCCACGTTTGGCGCCGCGCTTGCCTAAGCCATGCCAGCCGAGTTGTAGTTGCCACTGATGATAGCCGCATTCGCGAGGCTATGCTGCCCTACTGTGCTGAGGTGATCATGACGCGAGCTGATCATCCGTCGGGTACTGACCGCCTCGCCGAAGTGGCTGATATTTTAGCGTTAGCGGATGATGCACTGCTGGTGAATGTGCAAGGTGATGAACCGCTGATTCCGCCCGCGTTGATTGATCAGGTCGCCCTTAGGTTAGCGGATGATCCCGAGGCGTCGATAGCCACGCTGGCAGAACCGATCAACGATGTCGACACGCTGTTTAATCCCAATGTGGTAAAAGTGGTGCGGACCTTGCAGGGGAGAGCACTCTACTTTTCACGGGCGCCCATTCCCTGGGATCGGGAGCATTTCAAACAGGCGCCCACGCTGCTAGCCACCGATGCGTGGCTGCGCCATATCGGACTCTACGCTTACCGGGCGGGCTTTCTGGCGGCTTATCGGGATTGGCCAGCCTCCAGTCTTGAGCAGTTGGAACAGCTCGAGCAACTGCGTGCGTTACAAAATGGCCATGCGATACAGGTCGCCTTGGCCTGTGAGATTAATCCCGCTGGGGTTGATACCGCTGAAGATTTAGAACGCGTGCGTGCGCTGCTTACTCACCCCAAACTTTAAGGAGAGCGCTCGTGAAAGTGTTGTTTGTGTGTCTAGGCAATATCTGTCGCTCGCCTACGGCGGAAGGTGTTTTCCGCCGTGCGCTTGAGCAAGCAGGCCTCGCCGACGACGTTGAAATAGACTCGTGTGGCGTGGGGAGTTGGCATGTGGGTAAAGCGCCCGATGCCCGTGCTCAGCAAGCGGCGCTGAGCCGCGGTATCGACTTGAGCAGCCTGCGCGCCCGTCAGTTAACCGAGCAGGATTTTGCTGAATTTGACTATGTACTGGGGATGGATCAGGACAATTTACGCGCCATGCGTGAGCTGAAACCTGACAATAGTCAGGCACATGTAGGCCTGTTTTTGGATTTTGCAGGTACCCCCGGCGCGGAAGTGCCTGACCCGTATTACGGGGGGGATGAAGGCTTTGAAAATGTGCTTACGATGATAGAAGCCGCCTCAGCAGGGCTAATTCAGCACCTGAAATGTGAGCGCTAACGTGGCGTTTTTGCCTTATCAGACCAATGTCGATTTAACCCTGGCCAATACCCTGCGGCTACCGTGTAACGCCGAATACTACGCCGCGCCAAGTACGCTATCAGCACTACGCGCCGTGCTCGCCAATGCGCACACCCAGGGCTGGCCCGTGACGTTGCTAGGCGGGGGGAGCAATGTGCTGCTGCCTGAGCAATTGCCGGGCCTGGTGCTACGGCCAGCGTTAAACCAATGGTGGTTGAGCCATGGCCAAAGCGCTCAAGGAGGGGAAGTGTTTGCCCATGTGGGGGCTGGCGTTAATTGGCATCGCTTTGTTATGGCGATGGCGGCGCGAGGGCTATGGGGAGTAGAGAATTTGGCGCTGATTCCCGGCAGCTGCGGGGCGGCGCCGGTGCAGAACATTGGCGCCTACGGCGTTGAACTGGCTGACACGCTGCAAGCGGTGCAGGTGATGGAGCTCGCTTCTGGGCGCTGTTACTGGCTAAGCGCTCAAGCCTGTGCGTTTGGCTACCGTGACAGTCTATTTAAAGGCGAGCTGGCTGGCAGTGTCGTGATTACGCAACTGGTGATGCGCTTATCTCGTGTGGCAGCGGCCCAGCTTCATTATGGAGACCTGGCCGCACGGCTGCCTACTACGCCTACGCCGCTTGAGGTGGCTGAGGCCGTTTGTGCTATTCGCCGTGAGAAGTTGCCCGACCCTGAGGTACTAGCCAACGCTGGAAGTTTCTTCAAAAATCCGCTGGTTAGCGATCAACAGGCCGCCCAGCTATTGCATCATTATCCTACGATGCCGCATTTTCCCCAGGGGGAAGGACAAACCAAACTGGCTGCAGGTTGGTTGATCGATCAGTGCGGTTTAAAAGGCATACAGAAGGGCGCCTTTGGCGTTCACCAGCACCAAGCGTTGGTACTGGTGCATTTTGGCGGCGGCGATCGCCGTGGACTGCTGAACACGGCCGATTTTATCGTTGCCCAAGTAGAAGAACGTTTTGGTGTCACCTTAGAGCCCGAACCTCGCGTCGTTAATCCTTAGCGTCATTTGCAGCGCTCTCTAGCACTAATAAAATGTGGCCTGTAAAAAGCAAAATCCCCGCTTGAGCGGGGATTTTGCGGTTACCACCTACGCCCCGATTTTACTCGGAGCGATGTTCTTGCTGCGCCTGTTTGCGCTTTTCACGCGGGTCGTTGTGCGCCCGGCTGCGACGGCGACGTGGTTTGGCGACGTCGTTGGCAGGCGCATCGACCGGTGCATCGCTGGCGTCTGGCTGGGTAGCCGTATCAGCGGTCGGTGGATCCTCGGCCTTTTGCTCAACGCGTGGCTCTTCCTCGCTTGGCTGATTTTCGCCGCTGACGGGGCTGGATGGCTCATCAACCAAAGAGGCACCGGTGGCAGGCTCAGAAACGCTTGGTGTAGCTGTCTCCGGATTGGATTCCTGGTTAACCGGTGCTTTGTGCGATGCGGCCTCGTCGATAGTAGCTGCCGGATCGACAACGTTGGCTGCAGGCGGTTCAATCGCTTCAGGAGCGACTGGTTCACTCGCAAGCGGCTGGCTATCGGTCATTTGCTCCGTCTCAGCAGGCGCCGGATCGAGCGTTGCCGGTTCTGAGCGCTCTTCATCCGATGTCGGCTGATGTTCAGCTGTAGTAGGTTGCGGCGCCGGTGTCTCTGCCGGGGTCGCTTCACCAGAAGGGGCTGCCTGTTCATCGTTGCCTGAAGCCGCTGGTTCGCTTGGTTGGCTAGCGGTCGTTTCCTGCTCAGCCAACTCATTTCCAGTTACTAAGTCAGTTCCCGTCACCGTGTCACTGGCCGCCGTTGAGTCAGAGGCAGGGGTCGATTCAGAAACAGGCGCTTGTGCTGCTTCCGGCGTTGGCTGACGGCGTTGATGCGTCGACTTGCGCGGCTTGGCGTTGTCCGCATCGGCCGTTTCAGATGCGTCGCTGGATAGTTTGGCTTCAGGTTGAACGGTGTCAGCAGTGGTCGTTGCTTCGGCGGCCGGTGATTCTACCGCCGGTGCTTCGGTTTTTGGCGCGTCAGTCGCTTCATTTGAAGCGTCAGCAGCTTCTGGTGCTTCATTGGCTGCTTGAACCTGTAGCTTCAACTGCTCAGCTTCTGCCTGAGGGTTGATCGCCTGAGTGCGCGTGCGGTTACGCGGGTTGTTCCGCGTACGCTTCGGCTTGCCATCATCTTGCTTGGCACTCTCCTCGCGCTGGTTGTCTTGACGCTGCTCTTTCTGCGCCGCATTTTTGCTGTTATTGCTCTCTTTGGTACGCTCTTTAGAGTTCTCTTTAGAACTATCTTTAGAGCTTTCCTTAGCGGTCTCTTTGGACGAGTTGTCCTGATTTGCGCCGCTTTTGGATGCGCTGTCCTTACCCGGGCGGTCAGCCTGAGGTTCGTTGCGCGCCGATTTATTGGCAGACTCTTGGCCATTGCTGTCGTCTTGCTGAGGATGACGGCGACGGTTACGGGTGCGGCTAGGGCCACTGCGTTTGTCGTTACTGTCCTCACTGACGGCACGCTGCGTGGTGCTGCGCTGATCGCTCTTCTGCTCGGTTTTTTGCTCCGATTGAGCACTATTGTCACTTCGAGCGTTACGGCTGGTGGTTTCGCCGCGTTCGCTGCGTGAGGCTTTCTGCCGTGACTCACTGCTGCGCTGATTGGTTTTGCGCTCGCTTGGCTTACGTGGCGCGGGCGTTTCTGCCTTCGGAGCAGGCGCAGGCTCGGCACTGCTTTCGTCGCTGCCTAGTAGCTTGGCGAAACCACGAATAAAGCGGCCAATAACGCTGGGCTGCTCGCTCGCAGGTGCTTTCGCTGTAGGCGCCTGGGAAGCGGCCGGCGCTTTCTCTTCCGTTTGCAGTGATGCTGGGGCGGGCGCATTGTGAGTGACGCTTTTAACGGCCGCTTCAGCGCGTTGAGCGGGCGGCACGAAGCTGGGCGTCGGCTCTTTACCTATTTCAGTATCGGTAGAGAGCTCAAAGCTGGAAAGGCTCTGGGTGTCATCCTCGTCCAGGTGGTCATCGCGCAGGCGCTGAACATCGTAGTGCGGCGTATCCATATCAGGGTTGGGCAGCAGCACAACGCGGACATTCTGGCGCGACTCTAAATCGGCCAGCACGCTGCGTTTTTCATTGAGCAAGTAGGTAGCGACCGGTACCGGCAGAATGGCGCGAATTTGCGCGCTGTTCTCTTTCATTGCCTCTTCTTCAATCAGGCGCATGATGGACAGCGACAGCGAACGTACATCGCGAATGGTGCCTTGGCCGTTACAGCGCGGGCAAACCACGCCGCTGGTTTCACCCAGTGATGGGCGCAGACGCTGACGGGACATTTCCATCAGGCCAAAGCGTGAGATACGGCCAATCTGTACCCGCGCGCGATCCAACTTGAGGGCATCGCGCATGCGGTTTTCAACTTCACGCTGGTTGCGCGCGGGCCCCATGTCGATGAAGTCGATCACCACCAAGCCGCCGATATCGCGCAGGCGTAGCTGACGGGCGATCTCATCGGCGGCTTCGGAGTTGGTTTGTAGGGCGGTTTCTTCGATGTCGCTACCGCGGGTAGCGCGCGCGGAGTTGATATCGATAGAAACCAGCGCTTCCGTGTGATCGATTACGATCGACCCGCCAGAAGGGAGTTTCACTTCACGCTGATAGGCGGTTTCGATTTGCGATTCGATTTGAAAGCGCGAGAACAGCGGTACTTCGTCAGCGTAAAGTTTGATCTTCTGCTGATACGAGGGCATTACCTGGCGAATGAAACCAAGCGCTTCGGCGTGAATCTCGGGGCTATCGATCAATACTTCGCCGATGTCTTGGCGTAAGTAGTCGCGCATCGCGCGAATGATGACGTTGGATTCACGGTAGATCAGGAACGGGGCAGGGCGCTTGGCGGCTTCGGTGGTAATGGATTCCCACACCTGAACCAGGTAATCCAAGTCCCATTGTAGCTCTTCTGGATTGCGACCAATGCCGGCGGTACGCACGATCAAGCCCATTTTGTCCGGCACGGTCAACTGGCCCATGGCATCTTTGAGCTGGCTACGCTCGTCGCCTTCGATACGACGTGAAATACCACCCGCGCGCGGGTTGTTGGGCATCAATACCAAAAAGCGGCCCGCCAGGCTAACGAAGGTGGTGAGTGCGGCGCCTTTATTGCCACGCTCTTCCTTGTCGACCTGAACGATGACCTCCTGGCCCTCTTTAAGCACTTCTTTAATGCTAGGACGGCCGGAAACGTCTTTTACAAAGTACTCTTTAGAGATTTCTTTGAGCGGCAAAAAGCCGTGGCGATCAGCGCCATAATCGACAAATGCAGCTTCAAGAGAGGGCTCTACGCGGGTGATTTTACCGCGATAGATATTGGCTTTCTTCTGTTCTCGAGCGCCGGACTCGATGTCTAAATCGTACAGGCGTTGTCCATCAACTAAGGCGACGCGCAGCTCTTCAGGCTGTGTCGCATTAATAAGCATCCGTTTCATGTTGTCTCGCATAGCGTTGCGTGCCGGCGAACTGCCTATGGGGTGACGTAGGCGAACCGCTGGGTGCTGCGTGCTTGTGCTCGGCGCATTGCAATGCTGACGCGTCAAGCCGGGAAGGCGTCATTGCCAACCCGGCCAGTAGGGCGTTGAGTACGTGGCGGAGGCAGGACATATTCCGGTGGTTGTCACTTCCAACCGGCCCTGCTGACACCGCCGACACCTGGCATACATCGATTCACCAACGCCGGCCACCGGCACAGCGTTGAACTTGTCGCCCGGAGCCAGCCAGCGCCTTGTGACGAAAAAGGAGGGGCTGCTCGGGGCGTGGCGTTGTTTCGTTGCTGCCTGCCGTTGAGGGCGAGGCTTACTATCCCCTGCCAGCATAAAAACGAGCGGCAGAGTTACTGCATTTTTTAGATCAGATATTGGTACTGAAAAACGGGCAATGCGTACACTGGTGCCGTTTTTTTGTTCAGGCCTGCGTGTTAGTCGGGCAGGCGCATTAACCGAGCTCAGCGTAGGCGTCTTCTGCTAACAAATTTAACCAATTAGCTATTTAACTGCTAGCCGCTAGCGTTAGACAAGAAAGCTTTATGCGCTTGGCTGGTGAACGTTTTGGAATATAACAGTAAAGACAACGACCAGCAATTGACGCAATGCCCTTGGGTCTACGCTAGAATGCCGTTTTTAGCTGATGTTAGCGAACTACAGCAGGAGCAAGCGGCAATGTCCGAAGGGCGCGAAGTACAGTGGGTGGATATTGCCCCGGAGCAGGCTGGGCAGCGAATTGATAATTTTCTCATGACGCGGCTCAAAGGAGCGCCACGAGCGCTGATCTATCGCATCGTGCGAAAAGGTGAAGTGCGCGTTAATAAAAAGCGCGTCAAAGTGGATTACCGTTTACAGGCGGGCGATTTAGTGCGCGTGCCACCGCTGCGCCTGGCGCCCCGTGAGGCGGTGAAGGAGGTCAGTGACAACTTACGCGACCTGTTAGTGGGCAGCGTGATTATGGAAGGTCCTGATTGGATGGTCCTTAACAAGCCTTCCGGGTTGGCGGTACATGGCGGCAGCGGAGTTAAAATCGGTTTAATAGAAGCGCTGCGCCAGGTGCGCGATGATTTGAGCTTCCTGGAATTAGTGCACCGTCTTGATCGTGATACTTCGGGCTGTTTGCTACTGGCCAAGTCTCGGGATGCGTTGGTGACGCTCAATGAGTCACTGAAAAAGCACGGCATGGACAAGCGCTATTTGGCCTTGGTGAGCGGGCGCTGGCCAGCGCGTAAAACGTATGAGAGTGCCCGCTTGGATCGTTTCGATGCGGGCAACGGCGAGCGCAGGGTGAGAGTCGACCCTAATGGCAAAGTGTCGCGCACTCATTTTTCAGTGGTCGAGACGTTTGAAAAAGTCACCCTGATCGAAGCTGAACCGGTGACGGGGCGTACGCATCAAATTCGTGTGCATGCGGCTCATGCGGGCCATGCGCTGCTGGGTGATGATAAATACGCCACCCGGGAGAGCGGTTTGCTAACTAAGCAGTTGGGGCTGGGGCGGCTGTTCCTGCATGCACGGGCATTGACGTTCCCAGAGCCCGGCAATGGGCGCCCGGTGACCGTCAAAGCACCGCTGCCCGAGGCGCTGGAAGCGGCCCTCACGCGTGCTCGTCAATAACCTGCCCTTCATTACGGAGCTGTCATGCAGTATGAGTTAATTATATTTGATTGGGACGGTACCTTGATGGATTCGGTGCCGCGTATTGTCTCCTGCATGCAGGCCGCTGCCCTGGAAGCCGAATGGGGTGAGCTTTCGACCGCTGAAGTGGAAGATATCATTGGTTTGGGGTTACCCGAAGCCATCGCCCAGCTATGCCCGGGTATTTTGCCTGTGCAGGCTGAACGCCTTCGTGAGCGGTACTCACACCATTTTGTGACCGCGGATGCTACACCGATGCTTTTTTTTGCCGGGGTAGAGGCTCAGATCGCCCGATTGCGTAGCCGTGAGCAGCAGCGGTTGGCAGTAGCGACCGGTAAAAGTCGCCGTGGCCTTGACCGCATTTTTGCTGAGACCAACAGTGGCGGCTGGTTTCACGCCAGCCGCACCGCCGATGAAACTCGCTCGAAACCCCATCCGCAGATGCTTTCTGAACTGTTGGCCGAGTTAGAGGTGCCCGTTGAGCGAGCCGTGATGGTCGGCGATACGGCGTACGACCTTGAAATGGCCCGGGCCATTGGCATGGACCGCGTCGGCGTCACCTACGGTGTACATACACCAGAGCGTTTGGCGCGCAGCCAGCCCAAGTGGATTGTCCATAGCATCGATGAGCTTTTTGATCGGCTGTCAGGTGAATAGCCAGCGTTTACATAAGGACATTTTATGAGCGATGACCCAAACCGCCCCAGTGGCACTGACAGCGGGCATGTTGATACGACCCATGCGGGGCGTAACCACGGTGAAGATCGCTGGACACAAGGGCCTGAAGTTCCTCCGGCGAAAAGTGCCAGCCAGATGGCGGGCGCGCCAGGCGATGATGCAGAAACGCTACGTGAACGCCAGCGGTTAGCGCAGCTGGAAATGATGGATCATTGGATCGGTGGGGTTTTAAAGGAACAGCGTCGCAGTCGTCGCTGGAAACTGTTTTTCCGCCTGATGATGCTGACGATTGTTTTGGTGACGCTGTTTAGCGCGCTCTATAGTCTGTTTTGGGACTCACCGGGTGCTGCTACCACGGAACAGCGGCATTTGGGTATCGTTGAGGTTAATGGGGTGATCGCCAGTGATTCTCCTGCCAACGCCGAGCGTGTCATTGAAGGTTTGAATCGTGCTTGGGAAGCGGAGAGCGCGGCCGCCGTGGTGCTGCATATTAATAGTCCTGGCGGCAGTCCAGTACAGTCTCAGCGTATCTACGCAGAAATTATGCGTTTGCGTGAACAGGGCGACAAGCCGATTATTGCCGTCATCGAAGATATCGGTGCCAGTGGTGCTTATTATATCGCCGCGGCCGCCGATGAGATCGTGGCGTCGCCGGTGAGCCTGGTGGGGTCCATTGGGGTCATTTACGCAGGCTTTGGCTTTGAAGAGGCGATCGCCAAAATAGGCGTTGAGCGACGTGTGATGACTGCCGGTGAAAATAAAGCCTTCCTCGACCCGTTCCAGCCGCTGGATGAGGAGGCAGAGCAGTTCTGGCAGGGCGTGCTCAGCCAAACCCATCGCCAGTTTATTGACGATGTGCGGGCGGGTAGAGGGGAGAGGCTCAGTAACAGCCCCGAAATTTTCTCAGGGCTGGTTTGGAGTGGCGAGCAGAGCCTTGAGCTAGGCCTGATTGACCAGTTGGGCAGTCTTGAGCAGTTGTCTCGCGACCAGGTGGGCGACACCCATTGGGTGGATTATACGCCGAGCATGGATCCGCTTGATCGCCTGACGCGTCGTTTTACCCAAGTCGTTGCTGAAGTGCTGGGCGTCAATGCGCCCAGCAGCCCGCTACGCTATTAGCCATAGGCGCTGAACTAGACGTGCGCGCCAAGTGGGTCAATGCCCACTTGGCGCAGCATATCGCAAAGCGCAATCAGCGGTAGCCCAATCAGCGCATTGGGGTCGCGTCCCTCGAGCTTTTCAAACAGGGCAATACCTAATCCTTCCATTCGAAAGCTACCAGCGCTGTCGAGCGGCTGCTCTTTGGCGACATAGTTTTCGATCTCCTGAGCGCTCAACTGGCGGAACACCACCTCGAAGGGCTCTACATGCACCTGGTGGCGCTGGTGGCGCGTATCCAGTAGCGCCAACCCAGTCAAAAAGGTGACCCGTTGGCCAGAAAAGCGCGTTAGATTGGCGCGGGCTTTCTCCGCGGTATGCGGCTTGCCCAAAATGTCGCCTTCAAACACGGCTACCTGATCGGAACCAATAATGCAGTGGTGGGGAAAATGCGTCGCCACGGCATTCGCTTTGCTGAGCGCTAGGCGATGCACTAGTGCGTGAGGCGTTTCATCGCGATGGTGGGTTTCGTCAATATCAGGGGAGTGACACTGGTAAGGAAGTTGTAGGCGGCTCAACAGTTCACGCCGCCCGCGCGAGCTGGAGGCCAGTACCAGCTCGGGCATTGACGCCTGATGGTTCGATGGCTCGGTCGTTGGGGATGAAGTCACAAATGGCTCCTTGCTGAGGGGTCGCACATGGTTTTCGTTGCCTGTGTGCAAAGCTCACGGATGCAACACCAAAGCAATAGAGTGTAGCGAAAGCATCTAAATGTGCCTATGGTGGCGTTGAATAGCCGCCTATATTGATTATTTAAGGCAGAAGGCATGAAGAAATGTCCCGACAGCTTTGACACCAGCGGGGGGAGTGCCTATCATTGCGCGCCTATGTTGACCTCACAACTCCCCAGCCGGGTTGAGCCTTATAAGCTTGCAGCCCGCCACGAACGAATCGAAGGCTTGGTAGCGCTTGATAAGCTACCGCGTCTTGCCGAAGAAGCGGGTGTCCAAACTGGCGACTGTCATGTCGTGCTTGAGTTTGGCGTCGATGCTCAAGGCCGTCGTGAAATTCGTGGCCACTTGCAAGCGACGTTGGCGCTTGCCTGCCGACGCTGCCTGGTGCCGCTGCCTCAAGAGGTGAGCAGTGACTTTTTGCTTGGAATGGTCACTGACGAAGCCTTAGCGGCCGAGCTGCCTGCTAGTCATGAACCGGTGCTGGTGGAAAAGGAACAGCTGGATCTTTTGACGGTGGTTGAGGATGAATTGATCCTTAGCCTGCCTCAGGTGGTCTATCACGACGAAGCCGAATGTCATGTCTCGGCGGAGCAGCTGGTCAGCAAAACTGAAGGCGCGGCGTCAGAAACAACGCCAGCGACGAATCCATTCGCGGTGCTTAATGTCTTAAAAGGCAAAAAATAAGCACCCTCTATCGTTAATACCTTGGAGTAAACACCCATGGCAGTTCAACAGAACCGTAAAACTCGTTCCAAGCGCGGCATGCGTCGTAGCCACGATGCCCTAACCGCTCCGACGCTGTCTCAGGACAAAGAAACCGGTACCACTCACCTGCGTCACCACGTTTCTCCAGACGGTTTCTACCGTGGTCGTAAAGTGGTTGAGGTATAAGCCTTAATCGCATTACTAAGCGGCTATACGGATTCAGTGCGGTATGCGTCTAGCGATTGATGTGATGGGGGGTGACCAAGGCCCTCAAGCTATTATCGCAGGCGCTGCAAAAGCGGCGGTGGAACACCCCACGCTTGAGCTGATTCTGTTTGGCCCGCGTCAGCAGATTCTTGCTGAGCTTTCACGCTTGCCGCAGCCACTGGCTGCGGCAACGTCACGTTTGGTGGCGCGTGAAGCACCCGATAGCATTACCCCGTCGACCACGGCCACCTGGGCCTTACGCAAAGGGCACTCCACCAGCATGGTGAAAATGCTGCGAAGTGTCGCTTTGGGGGAGGCGGCAGCCGGCGTGAGCGCCGGCAATACGGCAGCGCTTGTGGCGTTGGCAAGACGCGAACTGGGTATGGTCGAGGGCATCTCCCGGCCGGCGATCAGTACGGCGATTCCAGCACGTCGAGGGCGTCGCTGTTATCTATTGGATCTTGGCGCCAACGTGGATTCCCCTGCCCATCGATTAGTGGATTTTGCGCTAATGGGGGCGGCCATGGCGCAGTGTGTAGACGGCACCGCCATGCCGCGGGTCGCATTGCTTAATGTGGGCGCTGAGGCTACCAAAGGGTGTCTCAGCGTGCGCGAAGCTGATCGTTTGCTGCGCGAGTATGGCAGCCGATATGGCTTCGATTACCAAGGATACGCCGAAGGTGGCGATCTGTTTACCGGTCAGCTTGACGTCGTGGTATGCGATGGGTTCGTTGGCAACGCGGTCCTCAAGGCAAGCGAAGGCTTGACAAGTATGCTGGTCGAGCGTGTTCAGATGGCGTTCGAGTCGCGCTTCACGGGCCGCTTGGCAAGCCTACTGGCCAAGCCTGTGTTAAAGCGCTTAAAACAGGAGCTAGACCCTGTGCGCTACAACGGGGCTAGTCTGCTAGGGTTGCGCGGTATCGTGGTAAAAAGCCACGGCAGTACCCATGCCGATGGTTTTTACTACGCTATTCAGCGCTCCCTGAAAGAAGTAGAGCACAATTTACCTGCGCGGATCGCAGGTCGTTGGCAGGCGCCGTGACGTGAAAACAGCGGCGCCTGTGAGCCGTGATTAGATAATAAATAGTTTGTTTTTTGCGGGTTTATAGGTGGCATCAGGATGTGCCAATAATCTCGCCTATCGCTCATATGAGCAAATGCCTACAAGTGCAAAGGTGAACGACATGTCTCAACCCCTTGCCCTCATTTTCCCCGGGCAAGGCTCTCAGCAGCTTGGAATGCTGCGAGAGCTGGCCGAGCGCTATAGTGTGGTGGGAACGACATTTGAGGAAGCGTCAGATGCCTTGGGCTACGACTTGTGGAAAGTCGTCCAAGAGGGTCCCGAAGCGGCGCTTAACGCAACTGCGTGCACCCAGCCCGCGCTACTCACTGCCAGCGTTGCCATTTGGCGCGTCTGGCAGGAGTTGGAAGGGCCGCGCCCCACCGTCATGGCAGGCCATAGTTTGGGGGAGTACAGCGCAATGGTGTGCGCGGGCGTCATGAGTTTTGCCGAAGGCGTTAACTTAGTGCGACTGCGCGGTGACGCCATGCAGGAGGCCGTTCCCGCTGGTGAAGGCGGTATGGCGGCGATCCTGGGCTTGGCTGATGATGCGGTAGAAGCTGCCTGTCAAAAAGCTGCCCAGGGCGACGTGGTGTCTGCGGTCAATTATAACTCTCCCGGTCAGGTCGTGGTGGCAGGTTCCAAGGCGGCCGTTGAGCGGGCGATCGTTGCTTGCCAAGAGGCGGGCGCCAAGCGTGCCATGTCTCTGCCTGTTTCGGTTCCTTCCCACTGTGCGTTGATGCGTCCGGCCGCCGAGCGCTTGGCAGAGGCAATGCAGACGATCGAGCTGCGGACGCCCCGCTATACCGTCATCCAAAATGTCGATGCCAAAGCGCATGCGGATACCGCTACACTGCGCACGCGATTAATCGAACAGCTCTATCAGCCAGTACGCTGGAGCGCCTGCGTCGAAGCAATGGCGAGTCAAGGCGTGGAGGTGTTTATTGAGTGTGGGCCAGGAAAGGTGTTGACTGGCCTCAACAAGCGTATCGTGAAGGGCAGTAAGGGATTAGCGGTCAATGACCCTGATAGCCTGAATGCTGCGCTTGAGCTGGCGCGTGAAACGTTGGCTGATAAAGCGTGACCGAGGGTGGTGTTATTCCGCTATCCTTGCTTGATTACACGGTTAGAGGCAGAACGTTATGACCCAAGAAAGTAGAGTTGCCCTGGTAACAGGTGCCAGTCGTGGTATTGGCCAGGCCATTGCGCATGAGCTAGGCCGTCAAGGCCGAATCGTGATTGGCACGGCAACGAGCGAGTCTGGCGCAGAAAAAATTGATGCGGATCTGAAGGCGAATGGCATTGAAGGTGCCGGTCTGTGCCTCAATGTGACCGATCAGGCCAGCATCGATAGTGTATTGAAAACCATTACCGAGCGCTTTGGTGCGCCGACCATTTTGGTTAACAATGCCGGTATCACGCGAGACAATTTGCTGATGCGTATGAAGGAAGATGAGTGGGATTCTGTGATGGATACCAACTTAAAATCTGTCTATCGTGTGAGTAAGGCGTGTTTGCGGGGTATGACCAAGGCGCGTTTTGGGCGTATTGTGTCGATTAGCTCCGTAGTGGCAACCATGGGCAACCTGGGCCAAACTAACTACGCTGCAGCAAAAGCAGGCATGGAAGGCTTTAGCCGTGCGTTAGCGCGTGAGGTATCCTCACGTGCCATTACGGTGAATGCGGTGGCACCTGGCTTCATTGCTACCGATATGACCGAAGCACTGCCTGAAGCACAACATGACATGTTGCTGAAGCAAATTCCGTTGGCCCGTTTAGGAGCACCGGAAGAGATCGCCGCAGCGGTGGGCTTTCTGACCAGTGATGCAGCCGGTTATATCACTGGTGAGACGCTTCACGTGAATGGCGGCATGAATATGCGTTGATGGCCTTGGGGATGGCGGTTGCGTCGACCCAAGGGCGTCTATAAACTACCCCGCAGCTTTTGGCTTGCGGTTTCCAAATAGCTGGTTATCAAAAACGGCTAATGTGAACGACTGGAGTACGTTGATGAGTACTATTGAAGAGCGCGTGAAGAAAGTGGTAGCAGAGCGCCTGAACGTTAAAGAAGAAGACATCCAAAACAACTCTTCTTTCACAGAAGACTTGGGTGCTGATTCGCTCGACACCGTTGAGTTGGTAATGGCTTTGGAAGAGGAATTTGATACTGAAATTCCTGATGAAGAAGCTGAGAAAATCACCACGGTTCAAGAAGCCATCGATTACGTAAACGCCCACCAGTAAGGGCTGCGTCGATGCATCGAACCTGGGTGGGGTGCTAGCCACCCGCCTTAAGAGCCGTCCTTTCGCAGGGCGGCTTTTTTGCTTTGCTGCCACAATGCTTATAACGTTCAATCTCCGTTATACTGTTGACCAAAATTAAGCAGCAAATGACCCAAGTGGGTCGCGTCACCATGGATGCCTGGAGGAAAGCTGATGGCACGGAAAAGGGTAGTGGTAACTGGGTTAGGCCTGGTGACCCCAGTGGGCAATAACGTCGATGAGTCGTGGGCAAATATTGTCGCCGGTAAAAGCGGTATTACCCCTATTGAGCACTTTGACACCAGTGGCTTCAATACGCGTTTTGGTGGGTCGATCAAGAATTTTGATATTAGCCCGTACCTAAATCCTAAAGATGCCCGCAAGATGGATCTATTTATTCAGTACGGCATGGCGGCGGGCGCTCAGGCGGTTGAAGATGCCGGTATTGAGTGCACGGAAGAGAATGCAGACCGTATCGGTGTGGCTATCGGCTCAGGCATTGGTGGCTTGCCAATGATTGAGCATAACCACAACGCGCTCAATAAGGGCGGCGCCCGCAAGGTATCGCCGTTCTTTGTGCCAGGATCCATCATCAATATGATTTCAGGCAATATGGCGATTCAGCACGGCTTTAGAGGGCCGAACATCGCCATTACGACGGCCTGTACCACCGGCACACATAACATTGGTTACAGCGCCCGCACGATTGCCTATGGCGATGCGGACGTGATGATCTGCGGTGGGGCTGAAATGGCCACCACGCCGTTAGGGTTGGGCGGTTTTTCGGCGGCGCGCGCGCTGTCTACGCGTAATGATGATCCAGAAGCGGCAAGCCGTCCCTGGGACACAGACCGCGATGGTTTTGTGTTATCCGATGGCGCTGGCGTGCTGGTGCTTGAGGAGTATGAGCACGCCAAGGCGCGCGGTGCTCACATCTATGCTGAGCTGGTCGGTTTTGGCATGAGCGATGATGCTTATCACATGACGTCGCCACCGGAAGATGGGCGCGGCGCGGCGCTCTCCATGCGCAACGCGATTAAAGATGCCCAGGTAGACGTGTCTGACGTGCACTATATCAACGCCCATGGTACTTCAACCGCGGCAGGCGACCTGGCAGAAAGCCGTGCTATCGAAAACGTACTCGGTGATGCTGCCAATAGCGTAGCAGTGAGCTCGACGAAATCGATGATCGGCCACCTGCTGGGTGCCGCTGGTGCGGTAGAGGCGGTGTTCAGTATTCTGGCTATTCGTGATCAGGTTGCACCGCCGACCATCAATCTTGATAACCCGCAGCCGGGTTGTCATCTGGATTATGTGCCGCACACTGCGCGAAACATGCGTATTGACATGGCGCTTTCCAACTCCTTTGGCTTTGGTGGTACTAACGGCTCGCTATTGTTCAAGAAGGTGTAATTGGCGATGCTGCCGCCCGCGTTATCTGACCAACAAACGGTACCGTTTGATGATCGCGGGCTAGCGTATGGCGACGGCCTGTTTGAAACGGTGCTGTTGCGCGCGGGTGCCCCGGTGCTATGGCGTTATCACATTGATCGCTTAGCATTGGGATGTCAGCGCCTAAATATACCGTTACCTTCCCAAGCGTCTTTGGACGCCACATGGCAAGGTGATTGCACCGCTGAACTGGAAGTACTCAAACTTATCGTGACGCGTGGTAGTGGCGGGCGGGGGTATGCGCAGCCGGATCAAGTAACGCCGCGTTTACTGAGTCGTCGCACACCTTTTCAGCCCTCGATTCAGCGCTGGCAGCACGGGGTGACCGTGCGACTTTGTGATTGGCGTCTGAGCCAGCAGCCGCGGTTGGCGGGCATCAAACACCTTAACCGGCTGGAGAACGTGCTCGCTCGGCAAGAGTGGTGTGATGCCGCCATTGCCGAAGGTTTACTGGCGGATAGCGAAGGCTGGTTGATAGAAGCCACCAGTATGAATGTTTTTTGGCAGCAGGCGGGGCAGGTTTTCACGCCTTTTGTGGACCACTGCGGCGTTGCAGGCACGCTACGCGCTGGCTTGATAGAGCAGGGGGCCGTGACTCAGGCAGCGCTGTCGTTGAAAGATCTGGCTCAGGTCGAGCGCTTGTGGGTGGCAAACTCCGTTCAGGGGGTGTGGCCTGTAGCTACCTTGTTGGCAGCGGATGGTGCTCTGCTGCAGCGCTGGGCGAACAGTCAGCCAGACCCATTTCAGCCTTTAGCCCATCGGTTACTCGGTTTTGTCTAAACGCTTATGTTTTTCTCGATATCGCCCTGCAATTTCCTAGAGGTGTCATGGTGAAACGGTTATTAACCGCTTTGTTGGTAGTAGTTGTCGTCGGGGCTGCGAGTGCGGCGGGCGGTTATTTCTATTGGCAAAATAGATTAGAAGCTCCCCTCGCTCTAGAAGAACCAACGCTCTACCAAGTGCCTTCAGGTGCAGGGTTCAACCAAGTAGTGGCGGAGCTGGAAAGCCAGGGCGTGTTGCAAGATGCCTGGGCGTTTCGCTTATTGGCCCGGGTGGAGCCCGAGCGCGTGCCGCGGTTGCGTACCGGCGAATATCGGCTTTTGCCGGATATGAGTGGGTTGGAAATGATGGCGCTGCTGGGCAGTAATAACGTCGTTACCTACTCACTAACGATTCCGGAAGGGTGGACCTTTCGTCAAATGCGCGACTTGCTCAATGCAGCGCCTAAGCTCGATCACCGCACGGCTAAGTTGAGTAATGAAGAGGTAATGACGCTACTCGATCGTGAGGATACCTTTCCTGAAGGTTGGTTCTTTCCCGACACCTACCGCTACCATCTGGGCATGAGTGATGTCGATATCCTTCGTCAATCGCTCGAGCGTATGGAGCGTATTCTGGACAACGTCTGGGAAGCGCGCGCTGACGATCTCACCATCGACTCCCCCTATGAAGCACTCATCATGGCCTCCTTAATTGAGCGTGAAACCGGTGCGCCAGAGGAGCGGCGTGAAATTGCTGGGGTGTTCAAGCGCCGTATGGAGCAGGGGATGCGCTTACAAACGGATCCAACGATTATTTATGGGATGGGCGAGCGCTACGAAGGGCGCATTACCCGCGCCGATCTCCGCGAAGCGACGCCCTATAACACTTATGTCATTGATGGCATACCGCCCACGCCGATTGCTCTGCCGGGGCGCGCTTCGTTAGAAGCGGCGGTCGACCCATTGCCCGGCGAAACGCTCTATTTCGTTTCTCGGGGTGATGGCACGCACCATTTCTCGCGCACGCTGCGCGAGCATAATAATGCCGTCAATCGCTATATTCGTAACCGGTAATCGTCATGACCCATCACCAATGTCACCACTTCAGCCATTTTTACAGTAAGGAAGCATGATGAGTCAGCGCGGACGCTTCATTACACTGGAAGGTGGCGAAGGCGTGGGGAAGTCCACCAATGTCAGTTTTGTCGCTGAGTGGCTGGAAGCCCAAGGGCTAGAAGTCGTACGCACTCGGGAGCCAGGCGGTACGGAGCGTGGCGAAGCTATTCGCACGCTGTTGCTGGATCCCGCCCCTCAAGAACCGCTCCATGTGGATGCAGAGTTGCTACTGATGTTTGCCGCGCGCGCCCAGCATTTGGCCGAAAAAATCCTTCCCGCCCTGGCAAGAGGCGCCTGGGTGGTGTGTGATCGTTTTACCGATGCCACCTTTGCCTATCAAGGCGGTGGGCGGGGTATCGCCAAAGAGCGTATCGCCGTGTTGGAAAACTTCGTTCAGCAAGGGCTTTCGCCTGATCTGACTCTATTGCTTGACATGCCTAAAGAGGCGGCGAAACAGCGCCTGGAATCACGTCTGCGCACTCGTCATGAGCAGCGTGACCGCTTTGAGCAAGAGCAGGCCGATTTTTTCCAATCGGTGCGTGATGCCTATCTGGCAAGAGCAGAGGCCGCACCGGAGCGCTTTGCCGTCATTGACGCTCAATACCCGCTCGAAGAAGTACAAGCGCAGCTTCGTCAGACCCTTTCGGCGCGAGTAGCCACATGGCGTTAACCGGCGTTATGCCCTGGCATCTGGCCCTCTGGCATCAGTTGACGCGCTTAGCCGATAGTGGACGCATGCCCCATGCGCTGCTCATTCACGGTGCTCATGGGTTGGGTAAACAGTCGTTGGCGGAGGCGCTCATTGCACGCACGCTATGCGCCAAGCCTGAGGAGCAGGCCTGTGGTCATTGCCACAGCTGCCGGATGCTGGCGTCGGGATACCATCCCGATTTGCTTCGTGTTGGGCCGGAAGAGGGCAAACGTCAGATTCGGATAGACCCGATTCGTGAGGTGAATCGCTTTGTCTCGCAAACGGCCCAGCAGGGTGGCTACCGCGTTATTGTGATCTCCCCGGCTGAGGCAATGAACATCGCTGCCGCCAATGCGCTGCTCAAAAGCCTCGAAGAGCCGGGCGATAAAACGCTGTTCATTCTGCTTTCGGACGTGCCGTCTCGCATGTTGCCGACCATCCGCTCTCGCTGTCAGCAGTGGTCATTGCCAAGCGTGGCCTTTGAGGCGTGTCGCGGATGGCTAATCGAAAAACTCAATAGCGCTGACGAGGCCTACTTCTGGTGGCAGGTAGCGGGCGGATTACCGCTTTTGGCGGTGGAGTTGGCTGCGCCCGAAGAGCGAGCCTTGCGCCACCAGATCCACGATAGCTTTGAGCAACTGGTGCGTGGGGCAGAGCCTGTTTCTGAGGCTGCGCGGCTGGATCGTCAGGCGATAGATGCCATCTTGTGGTACGGTATTGCCTGGCTTGAAGACCTGATTCGTCTCGGTTTGTCTGGCGAGGCGGAAGTGTTGCACAACCCTGATTTAGAACCGCTCTATCGTCAAGCGGTCAAAAACGGCCGAGTGCAGGATTGGTTTCGGCTGCTGGATTATGCCCGCGAACAGCGACGATTGCTGGCGGTGGGCGCTAATCCCAATCCCCAACTGGTGCTGGAAGCCTGGTTAGTGCGCTGGTCGGCGCTTTTGCGCTCCTAGCGGGTTGTGTCTTTCTCTTTCACGCTCATCTAGCGAGGTCGTTATGGCAGCTCAGAAAGCGCTCTCTCTTCACATTCCCGACGTGCCGACCTTGCTCTCCGCCTATATGCCTTTTTTAGATCGCGGTGGCATTTTTGTACCCACAAGGACACCGTATGCGCTGGGGCAGCAGGTCTTTTTACTTCTGACGCTGCCGGGGGAAAGCGAACGCCTTTCCATCACCGGGCAAGTGGTGTGGGTGTCGCCGGAAGGCGTCAGTGGCCGCCGTATGCCAGGGATTGGCCTGCATTTCAGCCAGCAAGATTACCCAGTGCGTGACCGCATTGAGACGCTGCTTGCCGGGCAGTTAGACAAGGCCGCCCCGTCGTTTACGCTTTGAATAAAACCGTCGCTGACGCTTTGTACTCAATGTCCATTGCGTTAGTGACCTATCTGTTGTCGAGACCTGCATGTTTGTCGATTCACACTGTCATTTAGATCGTTTATCCGAGCAGACTCACGGAGGTGACCTTGCTGCCACGCTTGATGCGGCGCGAGCTGCCCACGTCAGTCAGTTTCTGGCGGTTGCCGTTACCTTGGAAGAGCTGCCCAAGCTGGCCGCTATCGCGCGTGCACACCACGATGTGGTTATTTCAGCTGGCTTGCATCCTTTGCACCAGAGCGAGAACGAACCCAGCGTCGAGGAGATAAAAGAGGCCGCCGAGCAGTACGGCGCGGTAGCCATCGGTGAAACCGGGTTGGATTATCACTATCGCGACAGCGTGCCAGTGGGCGTGCAGCATGAGCGGTTTAAGCGCCATCTGCTGGCCGCCCGCGAATTGGAGCTGCCGGTCATTGTTCACACCCGTGAAGCCAAAGAAGAAACACTTGCCTTGCTACGTGAATATAGCGACCCCCGCGTGGGCGGTGTATTACACTGTTTTACGGAAGACTTGGCGATGGCGCGAGAAGCGGTAAGGCTAGGCTTTTATATTTCGTTATCGGGCATTATTACCTTTCGTAATGCCGCACCACTGCGGGAATTGGCTCGCCAACTGCCGCTGGATCGCCTGCTCATCGAAACCGATAGCCCCTACCTTGCCCCTGTTCCTTATCGCGGCAAGCCCAATGAACCCGCCTGGGTGGTGGAAGTGGCGGAATGCATCGCTACGGCGCGTGGGATTAGTGTTGACGAGGTCGCCATGCAGACCACTGCGAACTTTTATCAACTCTTTCGTGCCGCCGCACCTGATGCGCCCGACCATGTCAAAGAGGCATTGGCACAGTCTGGTCTTCTATAGTCTGGGGTGAGTACGCTAAAGCAAGGAGGGCGAGATGAACATCGATAGATTGCTGTCACAACGTGGTGAAGAGGGAGAACGGGCTGGCACCATTCCTCCTCTTGATCAGTGGCAGCCGCCGCTCTCTGGAGACATGAACCTGCGTATTCATTCAGATGGCCGCTGGTGGCACGAAGGCGAGCCTTTTGCCCGGCCCAAGATAGCGCGTTTATTAGCCACGCTGCTGCGTCTTGATGAAGATGGTTACTGTTTGGTGACGCCAGTCGAGCGTTGGCGAATAGAGGTCGATGACCTACCGTTGGTCGCCGTAGAGGCCGATTTTCATGACGACGCTTGGTGGTTTACCACGCAGTTTGATGACGTCGTTCGCCTGGATGCCGAACATCCGCTCTCCGTGACGTTGACCCCCCAAGGCGAAGCCGTGCCGCAACTGCCGGTGCGTTTCGGTCTGGCGGCTAGGCTCCACCGCAATGTGTATTACCAGTTGGTGGAGGCTGCAGAAACGCGTGACGCTATGGATGGCAAGACGGAGATCGGGGTCATGAGCGCCGGTCACTGGTTTGTGCTCGGTCAGGTAGACAGTGAATCATCAGGCGAGGCGATGTGAAGTTAACCGCTGAACAGCAGGCCGTTGTTAACCATCAAGCAGGGCATGCGCGGGTAGCGGCCGTCGCTGGGGCGGGCAAAACCACGACGATGGCCGCTCGAGTGCTTCATCTGCTGGCGAATGATGTGCCGCCCAAGCGTATCTTAGTGCTGATGTTTAACCGCTCGGCCAAAGATGATTTTCAGCGTCGTTTAGCCTCAATGGCACCTGCTGGGCAGGCGCTACCCGATGTGCGCACGTTTCACTCACTGGGGCACCGCTTGACCCAAAGCTTATGCCGCTGGGGAGCGCTGGCGCCGCGTCAGTTACTATCCGCCGATTGGCAATTAGAACGGCTGCTTCGCCAAGCGAGTCTTAATGTCCTGAGTGATGCGGTTGAGCGTCGTGATGCGGCGCTGGAAGGCGATCGGCTGGAAACGTTAGCTCACTTCTGCGGCTTGGTTAAAGCAGAAATGATCCCCCCAGAGTCGCTCTATGAACGGCTCAATTTTGACCCGGATACCGACTATTTCCCGGCCGCGTTTGCTGAAGCAGAGCGACTCCTAGCGGCAGAAGGAGTAATGACTTATGCCGATCTGCTCTATCGCCCTCTGCAGGCATTGGAGGCGAGCAGTGCCCTACGTGGTCGCGTCGAAGGCTATCTCGATCATGTCATTATCGATGAATACCAGGATATCAATGCCGCTCAGCAGCGCCTTTTATCGGTGCTGGTGGGCAGTCGCGCGGATGTGATGGCCGTTGGTGATGCCAATCAATGCATTTATGAGTGGCGCGGCGCCAAGCCTGACACGATGCTGGAAAACTTTACAGCGACCTTTGGTGCTGCCACCGACTACCCGCTATCGACCACGTTTCGCCATGGTCACGCGCTGGCGCTGACGGCTAATCATGCGATCGCCGCGAACCAACGTCGCCCTAATCAACTGTGTCTGGCGGCGCCTAATAACCCGGAGACGCAGCTTTCGGTAGGCCAGGGCAGTCGGCGGCTGTTAGACGCACTGATGGATTGGCAGGCCCAGGGGCGAGCGTTTAACGAGGCCAGTTTGCTGGTGCGTAGTTGGGCGCTATCGGTGCCGTTTCAGCTGGCGCTTTTGCAGGCGGGTATTCCCTTTCGGCTGCAGCGTGAGGACCGTTTTGTTTTTCGGCTACCGCTGGTGCAGGCCTTGGCTGGGTATTTAAAACTGTCACGTCGTCCGGATCTGTTGCGTGACCCTCAGCAACTGTTACTGCTGCTTTCTCAGCCGACTCCCTTTGTCGCCCGTGAACGGCTGCAGCGGTTAGCCTATCAATTGGCATCGACCCAGCAGTGGCCCGAACGGCATGATCCTATGTTATCGGCGTTAAAGCCAATTCAGCGGCGCACGCTTAAAAAGCGCTGGACGCTGCTATGTGACTTGCCAAAACTGAGTGCATGGCCACCTGCCGATCTGTTAAGACACGTGGTGGAAACCATCGAGGCGGAAAAAACGCTTAAACGTGCGGCCGCACGACGGGATAAGGGTGAAGAGGACGTTCGCTTGCTCGATGTCTTGATCGAGCAGGCTGAGAGCGTGCAAGACCCAGATGCGTTTATCGAGCTGCTGGAGCGCCCGGTTGAGAACCAGGCGGGCGGTGTCCTCATTAGTACTGTGCACGGCGCTAAAGGACTGGAGTGGCCTTTGGTCGCGGTGGTTGGCGTCAATGAAGAGGATTTTCCCCACTATAGCCGCGATAATCCGCTTAGCGACGAGCGCTTGGAAGAGGAGCGACGGCTTTTCTACGTGGCCATCACGCGTGCCCAAGAACAGCTTCTGGTACTTCATGATGGCGGCGCGCACCGCCCCAGTCGCTTTATTGGCGAGAGTGCCTGGCAAGACAGTATGCGAGTGGCTTCCTGCCTGGCGGGTGCCAGCGCACCTGCCGCTTCGCTCCAGGTGGCCTCGGTCAGTCTGGTTGAGCGCTATCTGGCGCGGCTGGGGCGCGATGATATTGTGCTTGCGCCGGTACCGGTTGAAGAGGCCAAAGCAGGTTATTCAGCAGAGGTGAAGTTCTACCCCGGTCAACGGCTTCATCATGCAGTATTTGGCATAGGTGAAGTGGCGGCGGTCGAGGGGAGCGCCAGCGACCCGGTGATTGATGTGCGTTTTGTTCAGGCAGGGCGAAGGCGACTCATTGCCCGGCGAGCGCCGATTGAAGTGTTGGAAACGGGTTCTTCGCTTGCTGGTTAAGTAATTGATTTCGAATTAGTACACACTCTTTTACATTTGAGTTCAAATTAAGCTTTAGGGCTGTTTGACTTAGCATCATCCTGCCGATTTAATACTCCCAGACCTACCGAGCTAATACTCAGCAGCTCACAGCATATAACTGACAAAATAGGGAACGAGCATGGTAAGGCAAGTCACTTGGCTCTTCGCCATTTTGATCGTTACCCAAAGTGGCGCCTTAATTGCTGATAGCTCCTTACCGAATCTGGAATTTAATGGTTTTGGCACCTTGGGTGTCGTTCATTCTGACGAGCAAAATGCTGACTTCGTTAATGACCCTTTTGCTTCTCAAGGGGCTGGGTACAGCCATGATTGGAGCGCAGAAGTTGATAGCCGCTTAGGGCTTCAAACTACGCTGCGTATCACACCTAACGTTTCCTCTGTTGTTCAGGTGGTCAGCGACAAGCGCTACGACGGCTCCTTCACACCTTACGTTGAATGGGCGAATGTCCAGTACGAGGTTACGCCTAATCTTAGTTTTCGCGTTGGACGTATGGTGCAGAGCTCATTCATGGCCTCTGAACATCGTAAAGTTAATTACGCCACTCCATGGGTACGACCTCCACAAGAAATTTATCGTTTAATTCCGGTAGCCAATTTCGATGGCGTTGATATTCGCTATCGATACCGAATAGGGGAGGCCACCAATGAATTGCAGATGAATTATGGTGGTGGCAGCGTGGATTACTCGACGGGTAGTATCGACGCAAGCGATTCCTGGGGCGTTTCTCACCGCACTCATTGGGGAGATACCACCCTGTTTGCCAGCTACGGTGAACTGAAGGTAAGCGCGGATGAGCTCTCACAATTCTTTGACGCATACCGTCTTTTTGGTCTGCCTGGCGAAGAGCTTGCTAGCCGTTATGGAGTCGATGGCAAGCGTACGAGCCTATTGAACATTGGGTTAGGATATGACCCAGGTTCATGGTTTGTTATGGGCGAGTGGGCACGCTCTTCGTCGCCTTCTTTGCTCGGGGAGAGTGAAGGGGCCTACATGACAGTCGGTTATCGTGTCGCCGAGTGGACACCATATGTCGGTGTGGCGCGAGCAAAAGTCACTAGTAATACGTCTGAGCCTGGGTTAACGGCTGGCCTGTATCCATCGCCCTTTGCAGAAGGTGCTCGGCTACTTAATGGCGTATTAAATGAGTTCCTATCCAGCGGAATGCAGCAAGAGAGCATAACCGTTGGTACTCGCTGGGATTTTCGGCCCGGTATTGCCCTTACTGCCCAGTATGATCGCATCGATATGCGCTCAGGGTCATCTGGGGGGCTGATTAATCAACAGCCTGAGTTTACCCCAGGTGGACGTATTAACCTGTTCAGCCTTGCGCTCGACTTTGTGTTTTAAGGAGAGTGGCAATGCTTAAACGTCTAACGGGATCTGGAATCAGCCTCTTGTTGGGTGCAATGTTGAGCATGGCTTATCATCCTGCTTCAGCCGAAATGTTGGTGGTGGTATCCGCCGAGGCACCTTTCACTCATCTTACCAACAGCGATCTCAAGGATGTTTATTTAGGGCGCCGCTCGTTGATAGTTAACGGGTTGCAGGTGGTGCCCTTGGATATGACTGAAGGTGCGGCAACGAGAAGTGAGTTCTACGCCCGTTACACGGGGCAAACCCCTGCCCAGATCAAAGCACATTGGGCCAGGCAGATATTTACCGGGCGAGGGCAGCCGCCTCAGGCGCTGGCTAATAGTCGCGCAGTGGTCGAGCGATTAGTCAGTGATGTAAAAGCACTGGGCTATATTGACTCTGCCTTTTTTGATGAGCGTTTGAGAGTGGTGACAATTGAGTAGTCTCAATGATCAAACAGGATCGAGCCTGGTCAGCTCATCCAAAACCTTCAATCATCGTTGGTCGCATTACCTTGTAGAACCATTGGTGTTATTTAGCCTTGTGGCTTTTATGATGCTGTTGGTTATATGGGGAAGTGCTTATTTTTTAGTCAATAAAGAGCGTATGTCCATTGAGCGCCAAGCAGAGCTGTCCGTAGCTGAAATAACCGACACCTACGAAGCTCGGGTTGTACGAGCCCTCAGAGAAATCGATACGACCCTAAAGTTAGTACGTTTTACCGCTAATAGGAGCGATCATACAAGCGTGCTCAGTGTGTTAAACGAGCAACGGCTGCTGCCCCCTGCACTGCTTTTTACCATCAGTATTGTTGATTCGAACGGCATGGTGATTGAGACCACTGATCCAGAGCTATTTGGTCAGCGCTTACCAGGGCTTTTAGAAGCAGGGCAGAATGGCGATTATTTTGCAGTGGGTGAGTCTGCTGTTTCTCAGGAAAAGCAGCTCACCTTCACTAGGCCATTAACGCCTGAGCAAGATAAAAGCTCAGGCTGGGTCATTGTCGCGATTGATACTAATTACTTTGTGAGCAGTTATGAAGCTCGTTCTTTGGGGCGACAGGGCATGCTCGCGCTGGTGGGGGCGGATGGCATTGTGCGTGTCAGGCGTTCTGGAGATGCTATTCATTCAGGCGAGTTGATGGATATAGACGTCTGGAAAAGTAGTACATTGGATGCTGTGAGTGCGCCCTTTATGACCCACTGGCAAGGGGTTGAGCGCTATACGCTGGTGCGCGAACTGTATGACTTTCCTCTCTCAATAGTGGTAGGGCTTTCTGCTCAGGAGCAGTTGGTCGCGGCTCGCCAACTGGCGCGATACTATTGGCAGCGAGCCGGTTGGACAAGCGGCCTGTTACTCATCATTCTAGCCATGCTCGGTCGTTTGAGTTGGCAACTTCAACGGGCACGGCAGCGGGTAATGGGAGAGCGTATATTACATGCTCAGCAGGTTGAACACTTGGCTTTCCATGACACGCTAACTGACTTGCCTAATCGAGCTTTTTTGAGCCACTTGATTACTCAAACCGTGAAGCTTAGTGGGCGGCACAGCGAATCCTTCGCGCTGCTTTTCTTGGACCTTGACCGCTTTAAGTTAATCAATGACACCCTGGGACACGATGCTGGAGATCATCTTCTGCAAGAAGCCGCTAGGCGCTTGGCTTCTTCGGTGCGTGAAAGCGATATCGTTGCTCGGCTAGGGGGTGATGAATTCGTCATCCTTTTGAGTAAGGTCAGCAGGCAAGACCAGATTAAGCCTATCGCCAAAAATATCCTCTCCTGCATTAGAGAGCCCTTTATGCTAGCTGGCCATGAGTGCCATGTTTCGGTAAGTATTGGCGTCGCGATATATCCGATTAACGGTTTTGACGAGCAAACGTTAATGAAAAGCGCCGATATGGCGATGTATCAGGCAAAGCAACTGGGTAAAAATAATGTTCAGTTTTATACCGATGAGCTAAGTGCGGAAATGGATGTGCGTTTAACCTTGGAGTCTGGCTTACATCGTGCGCTTTCAGGCCATGAGTTTAGGTTGTTTTTCCAGTCAAAGCATGACATCGAAGTAGGCTGCACGCTTGGCATGGAGGCGTTGCTTCGCTGGCAACATCCTACGCTTGGATTACTTGAGGCCGCCCAATTCATGACTCTGGCTGAAGATAGCGGCTTGGCTATGCCTATCGCTCAATGGGTGCTTGAAAATGCTTGTAGGCAAAACATGCTTTGGCAACAGGAAGGGTCTCCCGTATCAACAATGGCGGTCACAATTTCAGCCCGTCAGTTTTATGACAATAGCTTTGTGACGATTATTAAAGAGGCGTTAGCCGTTACTGGAATGAATCCCAGGTTTCTCGAGTTGGTAATTACAGAGAGCATGCTGCTGCAAAATGTTCAGCGTACAGCGAGTATCTTTGCCGAGATCAAAAAACTGGGAGTTATGATAGTTGTTGACGATTTTGGCACCGGGTATTCTTCTTTATCAGACTTAAACGCTTTGCCTGTAGATACCTTAAAAGTCAGTTCTTCTTTAGTTAAGCGTTTATCCGGCTCTCATCGTGATCAGCAGCTGTCCTCATCAGTCATTGAGCTGGGTAAGTGCTTGGGCATGGAAGTTTTCGCTAAAGGAGTTGCCTCTAATGAGCAGGCAAACTTGTTGGATGCAGACTCTGAGTGCAACACTCGTTAATGAACAGCGGGTGGATTGTCTTGATGCTTCGCTAACAACTCACCCAGCACTTCAATCGGAC